>Ga0116226_10000010_pt1 | contig 126169 bp, 103 predicted proteins | sample S1TSphfallax_FD_89692 | JGI IMG/M metagenome (GOLD analysis project Ga0116226, IMG submission 89692) | Host-associated microbial communities from peat moss isolated from Minnesota, USA - S1T2_Fa - Sphagnum fallax MG | ecosystem: Host-associated > Plants > Peat moss > Unclassified | place... | reverse complement strand
GAAGGTCCTCGGAGAGTGTCTTTGCCATCCCTGCTGGCCTCCTGGTCCAGCAAGGATGGTGAATCAGATTACCGCCGCGTCGGGAATCCCATAAGACTCGGATCGGTCGGATTTTGCTCTAGCTCTTTGTTTTGGCTAGCATGTTTATCCGGCGGCTAATCGCACTTGCCCGGATCATGCTCTAAGTTGCCGGCCTCGTATCGATCAGGGCGCGCCGTTTCAAATCCTGCTCCAGCTGACGCGATGCCAGCTCCACCCGCTCCTCCAGAAGTTGGTTGGCGATATCGTCACGTGTCATCGTCGCGAGGTTCTTCTGCTCCTTGCTGCAGACCATAACCACCATGATGCCTTCCTGCGTCACGATCGCCTTGCTCGCCTCGCCCGGCTGCAACCCGCCAAGCAATTGCTGCATCGGCCCATTCAGGTGATCCAGCCTTACCGAGCCGGGGTCGGAAGGCCGCCTGTCGCCATCACGATGGTTTGCCGCCTCGATATCGGCGCAAGAATGGGCGGACTTGCTGAGTGCCTGCCCGTCCTGCAGGGCCGCCCGCTGCTGCGGCGTCGGGTTGGCCGGATCAAGCTGCGACGTGAAGGGAATGAAGGCCTGCCGCAGTGAGAGTACGGTCGCGAGATCAGATCCCACGGTCCGTTTCTCCTCCAGCGTCACCACATCGAACCCGCCGGCCACATGCACGGGGTTACTCACCGCGCCCACCGGCATCTGCCGCACCAGCGCCGCTACCTGAGGATCGAGTTGGTCCGGCCGAACCCAGCCCAGCGAACCGCCCTCGAGCGCTGTCTGGCTCTGGCTGAACTCCGCCGCGACAATGCCAAAGGGCGCGCCGGCATGTAGCTGCTGGATCACCGTATCGGCGAATTTCTTGGCGCTGGCCTGGTGCGCCGGATCTTCCGTGGCCACAAAAATTTCCGCGACCCGATACTGGGGCTGGCCGGTCTGTTCCTTAAAAATCTTCTCTTGCTCGGCGATTTCCGCCGGCGTAATCCGCCCGCGATCGGCCAACTCCTGGCGCAGTACCCGGGTCCAGCCAAGCTGGATACGGATTTGCGCGATCAACGTGGATGCGCTAACCCCCTGCCCAGTCAGTTTCTGCAACAGCCCGCCCGGCGGCAGGCGATTACGGCGCTCGATATCGCCGATCGCATGAGCCACGTCGATGTCGGGCACCGCGATCTTGCGGCGCTGGATTTCCTGCATGCGCAGCCTGTCCTCGATCAACTGGCGGGTGATCTGCGGCCGCAAGAGTTTCAGGGTTTCCGGTGCGATATTCGTACCGGTGGTGAGCGCAAACAGCTTTGCCCGGTTATCCACATCGGTGCGTGTAATCACATCGCCGTTTACAACCGCGACAATACGATCTGGCTGATCAGCCGTCGGCTGCGCGCTGAGCGCCACAGGAAAAGCCAAGGCGCCGGCAAGGAGGAGAGCTGGGATCAATGTTCGCATCGCTAGGCTGATACACGAGTTTGCGTGATCAATAAAGCGCTCTTGGTCATGTTGCGGTGCGAAGACGACAGGACTTCTTTCTTGAAAGAAAAGAGCAAAGACCTTTTGTTTTTGGATAATGTGTGCAGGGGCCTGGACGAGTCCGTGACGTTATCCCGTAAAGCCGATCGCGCCGATCGTTTTGAGCACAAGGGTGATGAGCACGGTGGTATCGCCGTCATCGCCGGCGATCGAGGTGAACCGCCGGTAGCCGGAAATATCGGCGATCACGCACTCGTTCTCCCAGGAAATATCGCCGCCGGCGGACACCATCTGCCCGGTCTCCAGATCACGCCTTGCATTGATCCGCACTTGCCACTTGCCGAACTTTGACGAGCCGGAAGCCTCCACTTCCTCACGTGGCGTCAGGAACCCCTGGTAGTAGACGTTGCTGGGCACGCGTTCGCTCGGAAGATTGAAATCGCTCAGGTAGAGGTAATACGGGTTGTTCGCGCTGTAGATGAACCCGGAGCTGATCCGAAAGATCGGCCGACCGGCTGAAGCGATCGCATCGATGAAGGTTATGTCCCCGTAATCGTGGTTCACGCGGGTGCGCGCCGTGACATCGAACCAGGTATTCGGCACAAAACTCGCGCGCGCCACGATGTCGGACAGATGATCGCCATGCTCGAACCCGTTCCATGGCTGGAAATCAGGAAAGAGATTCGCATCGATATGCTGCTCGTAAGAGACGCCGATCAGGCCTTCCAATTTTTGGCCACCAAGAAAATTCCATTCGCCGCGCAAGCCGAAATTGACGCGGACGCCGCCGTCGTAACGGTCGAACCCGTTGAAGCGATTGAGTGAGAACAGCGTCGCATCGGTGAATTCGTAATCGAAACTGTCCTCATTCGGTATCTTGTCGGTTACGCCGTTGCCGCTCTGCGGGGCCGCGATAAGCTGCACGATCGGCTCCAGGATCTGCGTGCCCAAACTTCCCGCGTCGCGCATGAAGGGCCAGTTCACCTTCATCGCCAGCTGCACCTGCCCGGTGACGCCATGCGCGGTATCGGTGCCTTCCACCGCATAATTCGGTTCGCCGTCCAGAACATTCGCGTTATACGCGACGCCGGACGCCCAGGCGGTGAACAGCCATTGCTCGCCCAGCGCTCCGATGGCAGTGCGGTTCCATTGTAAGCGGCCGCCGAACTGCTGGTCGTTGGTACCGACAAAGCGCAATACATTAAAGGCGGATGCATCGAAACTGAGGCGGCCGCCCACAAGATCCGGCTCGCCGAAATAGCTGTATTGGTAATACGGCAGCACATAGGGCAGCAGGCTCTGATTGATCGTGCTATTCAAACCCTGAAACGTATTGATCGTAACTTTCGCGTAGGACCCGACGCCGAACCCCTCGATATAAGCATCGCTACCGAGGATCGTGGCCCCATAGCCGGGAATCTGGAAATCTTTCAGGTAATTGACCGAGCTGCCAAGATTCACGTCGAATCCGTAGCGCCAGCTGTCGTTATAGTCGAACAACCCGTGGCCAAAGAAAAAGCCCGCGGTCGTCCCCTCATCGCGCGCGACGGCGCCATCCAGGCGCAACACCCCGTTGTTGAACGCCCGCTCATAAAACGCTTCCAGCTGCGGCCCCTGCAAGGTCGCGAATGTCGGCGTCAGCGTAATGTCCGACTGGCCGTCGATCACCCAGAAATACGGCACTTTGAGGAATGTGCCGAGATACTCGTCGGTAACGCCGAAGCTCGGGATCAAAAACCCGCTCTGCCGCTTCACCGACGGATCGCTCATCGAAAAATAGGGCATGTACAGCACTGGCACGCCGAACACGTCGAGATAGGAATCCTTGTATTCGAGACGCTTGTTCTCGAGATCCTCGGTCATCTGAAATGCCCGCAGCTGCCACAGCGGTGCTTTTTCCGGGTGTTTCTTGCACGAATTGCAGGTGGTGTACACACCGCGGCTCATTACGTTAAGCTTGCCTTCGATGCGGCGTCCGCCATTGGCCGCCATCCGCGCATTCTCCGCCATCAGCGCGCGCAGATCGGTCATCACGCCGTTCTTCATGCCGCCCGTCAGCTCCGCATAGCTGCCGAACAGCACCTGCCCGTCGGGTTCTACGATCACCACATGCCCGTGCGCCGCAACCACATTGGTGTTGCGGTCGAACGTCACCCGATCGGCGCGCAACACATGATCGTTCTGCCAGGCCTCCACATGGCCGGTGGCGGTCACCAGCCCATGCTCCTTGTCGTAGACAACCCGATCCGCCTCGAACGTCACCGGCTGATTGCCGTTAATTGGCTGGGTGTTCGTATTGGTCATCGGAAAATGCTGCGCCGGCGCCCGATACGTCTGCCCCAACGCCGCCGCCGGCCACATTGCCCCAGCAACAACCCACCATCTGACGACTGAAAGCTGACAACTGACAACCGGCACTCAGCCATCCTCCAGGTGCAGCAACAGAGCCACCGCCATCATCATCCCCGCCCCCGCCGGCGCCCAGGCCGCGAGCACCACAGGCACCGCGCCGGACTGCCCGAATTCCTCGGCAATTTTCGATACGGTAAACAAGGCAAATCCCGCCGCGACACCCGAGCCCACCATGCGGGCGACGCCGCCGCGCCGTGTCTGGCGCATCGAGAAGCCGGCTGCAACCAACGTCATCGTGCCGCATAGAAGCGGCAGCGCCAGCAGCGACTGGAAATGCAGCCGGTGCCGCACCGAAGAGAAGCCTGCACTTTCCAGCAGCCTGATGAAACCCGGCAGTGCCCACAGCGACAGCGTGTCCGGTGATTGGAAACTCTCCTGCACCCGGCGCGCGGTGAGGTCGGTCGCCAGACGCATCGTGCCGACTGCCACAGGCAGATGGTCCGGCTCGATGGTGCGCGCCTCGGTCATCTGCCAATAGCCCTTGGTGAGTGTCGCGTGCTCTGCCTCCACCCGCGAGAGCAGGTGGTCGCGCTCATCCAGCCGGAACACGCTCACATTGCTCGCCGCCACCACTTTGCCTTGCAGCGCCACCTGCCGCGCATGCAGGATCGCAACACCCTGACTGTCGATCCCGTGATCTGCCTGGCGCAGCCACAACTGGCCGTTGGCGATCGCAAGCGGCCCCCCCGTATGGCGCAGATACACATTATCCAGCGCCTCCGCGCGCGCGAACATCACCGAGGAGAGCGGCGAAATCCCGCTGCTCGCAAACAGTCCGATGCAGACCGCGGCCGCCACCGGCAAGGAGAGAAACTGCCAGGCGGACACCCCCGAAGCGCGCGCCACGATCAACTCGGAGGAGCGCGTCAGCCGCCAGAACGCGATGATGCCGCCGATCAGCACCGCAAACGGCAAAATCTGGAGCATGTAAAAAGGAAGCCGCAGAAACGCGATGCCGACGATCAGGCCGAGCCCCACATCGCTACGCTCCGCGGCCCGGCGCAGCAACTCGATGAAGTCGAACAGCATTACCAGCAGCGACAGCGCACACAGCATCGCGAGCGCCGCACTCACGAACTGCCGCGCGATATAAAGCGAGAGTGTCAGCGCAAAACGCATGGCCCGTCAGGCCGCCCGCGCGGCACGGCTGCGCTTCAAAAAGGATGTGGGCGCCCCGCGCGCCGGCCAGGGCGCCATCGATGGCGAGAAGAGCAGCCAGCCGCACACTAGGCCTGGCAGGATCGCCTGCATCCAAATCAGCAGGATAAGCTCCGGATGGCGCGTCGCCACCGATTGCGCGGTGAGCCCCAGGGCAAGGAGCCCTACCATTGTTAGCACTGAGGCCAGCGGCCGCCACAGATTCCCGGCCCGCCGAAAACTTCCCGTCAGCACGAAATACAGCGCCACCATCGCGAAACTGACCGTGGTCAGCGGTTGCGTCAGCCGCCGGTTCGCCTCCACCAGAAGCTTGCCAAAATCGCGCTCGGGCACCAATGCCGGATTGGGATGAAACAATTCCTGCAAGGACATTTCGTTGTCCTCGCGGATGCGCTGTTCATCATCGCCATGGCCGGTCGCAAGGTCCACCGTGTCCTGCGCGAAGGTGAGCACATCGAGGCGCCCGGTTTTCGCGTCGATCTCCTGTCGTGAACCATTCTCCAGCAGAACGCGCGGCGTATTGCCGGTCGCCACCAGCCGGCCTGTTTCCGCCAAAATGGTGGCCTGCGTATTTGGCTGACGGTCATCCTCCACCATGATCCCCCGCAACGTGCCATCGGTATCCCGCGCGCGCACATAGACGGTCAGCTGGTCGGAAATCGCGGTGAACACGCCCTCCTGCAGCAGGAAGGCCGCCACCTTGTTGCGCAACTCGAACTGAAATTCCCGGAAAGCCATGTTGCTGGACGGCACGATCCAGATGTTCAGCACAAAGCTGACACTCGTCGCGATCAGCCCCAGCATCAGCCCGGGCCGTGAGAGTGCCCATTGCGAGAGGCCGGCGCTGCGCATCACCGTTAGCTCCCGATCACCCGAAAGCCGCTGATAGACGAACTGCACCACGACGAAGGAGGTGATCGGCAATATCACCGCGATGAACCCCGGGATCAGCAGGCTCGTCAGCTGCAGGAACACCCGCATGGAGAGCCCGCGATTGACCACCAGCTCGACGAAGCGCAGCGACTGGGTAAGCCATATCAGTGCCACTAACGCCGTTGTCACCGCGATCAGGGCAAGGATCAGCTGCCGCAGAATATATCGATCAAGGCTCGTTACAAGGCGCATCACGGCACTCTAGCCTGGCTGCCCGCAAGGCACAAAAGGCGCTCTCTCGCTACCGGCCAATTCCCCTATTGTGGAAGCGGCGGAGAAACACAGAGATTTATGCTTCTTTCTTCAGTAAAGAAGATTCTTCCCTACTCCATTGAAATATGGATACCTTCGTGATGCGCGTCGCTAAGCCAGCAGCTCCGCGGCGGCACGCGCGAGGGCCTGCGCGCCCAGGGCCATGCAGGCCTCGTCGGGCTGATACCCGGAATTGTGCAGGTGGTCGGTGCGGCCCGGCGCGCCGGAGCCTACCCGCAGCACGAAACTTGGTACGAGGCTCGCGATCACCGCAAAATCCTCGGCGCCCATGCTGGGGTCGCCAGCATGGAACACATCGCCAAGTTGCCGCCGCCCGGCCGCGATCGCGTGGTCGAGCATGTCGTCGGCATTCACGGTCGGCGGCACACCTGGCATCCAATCGAGATCGCACGAGGCACGGAAGGTGGCCTCGATACCCCCGCAAAATCGTCGGATGGCTGCCTCCGCCAGCGCCCGAACGGGCACCGACAGGGTGCGTACTGTGCCGAGCAATTCGCAACGGTCTGGGATGATGTTGTTCACCGTTCCCCCGTGGATAGCGCCGATCGACACCACGCACGGGTCAAGCGGCCCTACCTCACGCGAAACGATCGTCTGTAACCCTGAGACAAGGTGCGCGGCCGCCACGATCGGATCGACGGTCGTGTGCGGATAGGCGGCGTGACCCGACACGCCGCGCACCACGATCCCAAAACGGTCGCAGGCAGCATAGGTCGCTCCCTTCACGTAGCCGAATTGGCCTACCGGGATATCCGGGTGGTTGTGGAACCCGAGCGCCATATCCACGCCCTCCAGTGCCCCGTCATCGATCATGGCGAGCGCGCCACCCAGGATTTCCTCGGCCGGCTGGAACAGCAGTTTGACAGTGCCGGCCATGTCCGGCGCCAATCGTTTGAGGATCGCCCCGACGCCGAGCAGGGTGGCGCTGTGGACATCGTGCCCGCAGGCATGCATCTTGCCTTGGTTGGTGCTCGCGAAGGACAGCCCCGTCTGTTCCTCGATGGGAAGCGCATCCATGTCGCCGCGGATGGCCAGCGTCGGGCCTGGCCGACCGCCGGTGATCGTGCCCACCACGCCGGTTCGGCCGATGCCGGTCTGGCAAGCAATGCCCAGCCGCCCGAGCTCGCGCGCGACCACACCGGCGGTGCGCACCTCCTCGAAGGCCAGTTCCGGATGTGCATGGATGTCCCGCCGCACCGCGACCAGGTTCGCCTCGGATGCCCACGCCGCTTCGGCGATGGCCGACCCGATATCGTTCACATGCCCCATCCTGCCGCTCCGTGCTCCGCCCCAAAAGGTAAGAGTGTTCTTACCTGAAGGAAAGAACATGCTTCTTTATGCTAATCCGGAACGCCTCCAACGGAACCGCCGTCTCCGCCTGGCAGACCGTGCCCGCGACCACCGGCCCAACACGGCTGCCATCCACGAATGCCGCCTCGTAGATCACCTCATAGAGCTCGGCGAATGCGCCGCGCGTGGTGATGCAGAGGCCATAGATGGGCAGCGCTTCGCCGCGGGTGCCGCAATACGCGTTGGGTCCGGCCGGTTCAGAAAGGCTGCCATCCTCCAGCACAGCCTGGTAAAAAAATTGTTCTTTCGGCAAGTTTTCGGCCAGAAAAATCGCAAAACCCTCAACCGCCGATCCGCTGGCACGCTCGCCGCTCCATGTGTCGAGCTGCCCCGTTACGTCCCCAAGGTCTTGGACATGGGCGACGATGCTAGTGGCGGCCGCGTAACCTGCGCTCTTGCCGATCCTCGGGATGCCGGACGCGTGCTCGGCATCCGCGTCCGCCCCCAGCGCGCTTGCGTAAAGCTGCAGCAGCATCGCCGTGTAGCGCAGCAGGGCTGCCTCGCTGAGATAGGTCTGTGCGAAGGCATGTCCGTTATCAGCAATTCTGCGAAATTTCTCCGGCGCCAGCGCTTCCATGCCGATGATTCGCTCGACCTCCCGGTCTTCCGCGATCGGCACGTAGTGCAGCCACGGCTGCAGCCCGCCAAAATAGAACAGCAGATTCGGCGAATCATATTTGAACAGAACCGAATTGCTGTTTAGCGCGATCGCCACACGCGAGCATGTGGCGCCGTTGCCATCCATCGAAAGGATGAAACGGTGCTGGAATTGCTGCTGCCAATTCAGCCGCGGCGCCTGGCAGAAGGCATAGCCGCGCAAGATATCGTCAACGCCCTCGGTGTGTTGAACGATTTTTGGCAAACCGAAATCCACCTTGGGGTGACCGGTAAAATAACGCGCAGCGCGCAGCCGTGGCAGTGCGCAAGCGCGCGCGACCTCCGCCGTGATCGTGCCGCCGGTCGTGCTGCCGACGAATACGGCGGTCGGCGTTTTAGCATCGTAGGGAAGTGTGTCGGTGTTCTCCAAGCCGGTGAGGGTTTCGGCCGACAGCAGATCGACATCCGGCAGCAGAACCGAGGCTTCGCCAGCCTGTTTCTGGAAACAGAACACAGGCACGCCGTATTGCGACACAAGCGCGTCGCGCAGACCGATACACAGCGTTGTGGTGAAGCCGTCCGGCAGCAGCCGAAGAGACGCCCGGAAAAACACGAGATAGGCCTGGGCCCGCCTTCGCAGCATGTCCGAGACTTCGGCGGAGTCTGGTCCCGTCGGCGCCGTTGCATCGGGCTTAGGCCTGAGCGTGACGTTGCCATCGACGAAGTCATAGACAAAGGCCCAGCTCTCGTTGACGTTCAGCTCCTCGAATTCGCGCGCCGCATCGCCCATGCCGACCGGGGTGAGCAGCCAAGGCGCCATTTCGCGTTGCGCCCAAGCCATCAAAACATCGTCGCGCTGCGTTGCGTCCTGAGCGCCCTTAGGCGGCGCATCGTCCGCCGCTCCCAGCAGATCATCCGCTAGCGCGTCCACGTCCTCCAGCAGATCGGCGAGCCCCGCGACCCCCCTGTATTTCAACAGGGTTTGCGTGTCCCGCTCCAGCTCCCCTTGCGACGGCTCCAGCCCGATCACGTAGCGGTGCGCCGCCAGCGCCAGGATTTCCGCCGTGCGCCGCGCGCGCACCGGCCAGAGCGCCGTATCGATCAGCGCGCTGCTGCGCGGCTCCGCGATCACCAGCTCCACTGCCTCGCCCGCCACCTCGCCTGGTTGCGCGACCACCAGCCGCGCCGGCTGGCCGGCCTGGCTGCGACCGACGAGAGCGGCCGCAAACGCCTCACCGAGCGCAATCTCATACTCGCCGAGCCGCAGCACGAATCCGTCATCAACACGGACCGCCTTGCGCCGGATCACCCGTCTCGTCGCCCGCTCGATCCATCTGTGGCTCAAAATATGCTGCAGGTCAGCGAGGCCCTGGGCCGATACCGGCAAGAAGGTTTCCCATCCCCCAGCCGCGCCGCGATCGTATTTCAGAGGCGGCGCGTAGGCTTCCGCACACACATATCGGCCTTCACGAAACAAATGCAGCCCACCTTTGTGAGGTGCTGCCTCGACATGCAGGATGCCGAGCTGCGGGTGCTTGTACTGCGTGCGCGGGATGATGGCGGACGCCTCAAAGTCCATCGCCCCGGGTGCGTCGGGTGCGAGCGGCAGTTTCAGGTGGGTGATCGCGCCATGCGCGTCGGGCAGGCAGATGACCGTGCCGTGCCATGTGAGAAGATGCATGAACTGATCCGCAATTGCCCCGAGGGGCGTGTAAGGCCGGTTGCTTCACCGCCCGCGAACAGCCCCTTACTTGACCGCATGCCCGTTTGAACAGCCCGCGCCCCAGTGCTAGGCACCGGTAAGTGCTAGGCACCGGGTCGAGATGCGGCGCTCGTGCGTCCGTCAACCCAGCCCGTGTGCGGGGGATAAACCCCCCCGAGGACTTTTCTGCCGCAGGAGCCGCAATGACCGCCATCTCCGACATCATCGCCCGCGAAATCCTCGACAGTCGAGGCAACCCCACTGTGGAAGTGGACGTGCTCTTGGAAAGCGGGGCAATGGGCCGCGCCGCGGTCCCGTCCGGCGCCTCCACCGGCGCCCATGAGGCGGTGGAGCTGCGTGACGGGAATGCCGCCCGCTATGGCGGGAAGGGCGTGCTGCAGGCGATCGAGAACATAGAAGGCGAGCTTTTCGATGCGATCGGCGGTATGGACCCGGCTGACCAGCTCCGCATCGACCGGCTGATGATCGAGCTGGACGGCACCGCCAACAAATCCCGCCTCGGCGCCAATTCGATCCTCGCCGTCTCGCTCGCGATCGCCAAGGCGGCGGCAGCCGAACTCGGGCAGCCGCTCTACCGGTATCTGGGTGGTGTGTTCGCCCGCACCCTGCCGGTGCCGATGATGAACATCATCAATGGCGGGCAGCATGCGGATAACCCGATCGACATCCAGGAATTCATGATCCAGCCAGTTGCTGCCACCAGCATCGCCGAGGCCGTGCGCGCGGGCTCGGAAATCTTTGCCGCCTTGAAAAAGGAGTTGAAGAAAGCTGGCCTGAATACCAATGTCGGCGATGAAGGCGGCTTCGCGCCCAATCTGCGGTCCGCCGACGAGGCACTTGCTACTATCACCCGCGCCTGCGAGGCGGCCGGCTACCGCCCGGGTGAGGACGTGACCTTCGCGCTCGACTGCGCCAGCACCGAATTTTTTCGCGCCGGACAGTATGTGATGGAGGGCGAGGGCAGGACCTTCGATGCCGAAGGCATGGTGGCCTACCTGGCCGGTCTGGTCGCCCGCTACCCGATCGTCTCCATCGAGGATGGCTGCGCAGAGGACGATTTCGCCGGTTGGCGCCACCTCACCGAAACCCTTGGCGACCGGGTGACCTTGGTAGGCGATGACCTGTTCGTGACCAACTCCGCGCGCTTGGCCAAGGGCATCACCGACGGCCTCGCGAACGCCATCCTCGTCAAGGTGAACCAGATCGGCACGCTGTCCGAAACCCTGGAAGCCGTCGAGATGGCCCAACGCTCCGGCTACGCCGCCGTGATGAGCCACCGGTCCGGGGAAACCGAGGATTCGACCATCGCCGACCTCGCCGTCGCCACCAATTGCGGGCAGATCAAAACCGGCTCTCTCTCGCGCAGCGACCGCACGGCGAAATACAATCAACTGATCCGGATCGAGGCCGAACTTGGCGCTTCCGCCATCTATGCCGGCCGCTCAATCCTCAGAGCGTGATCACCGCCCCGGAACCCGAACCATACGCATTCGTTCCTCTTCTCGTATTTGACCAAAGGAGAGACAGAATGGTTGACCATGATCGTGCCGAAGGCATCGGCCACCAGGTTAAGGGCGCCGTCAAGGAAGGCGTCGGCAAGGTAACCGGTGATCACAAGACGCAGGCCGAGGGTGCAGCGGAAAAGACGGCCGGCAAGGTGCAAAACACCATCGGCGGCGCCAAGGATGCCGTCCGCGACGAACTCGCCAAGTAACGTAAAGGGGGGCCGAATCGCCCCCCTTACCGACTATACATTACCCACAATGCCGTTTGCGGTCGCGACATCAGGCGTAGCCCAGCGGCGAAGCGCATCGGCTTCAAAAAGACTCGTTGACGTACCGATGGCCGTGATCTGCGCGACTTGCCTGCCGCGCCGCATGATGCACACCACCTCGCCAGCCTCGGCCAATTCAACAAGCGACCCGAGCTTTTCCTGCGCCTCAGCCAACCCAATTGTTAACATACCAATCTCCATATCTGTTGCAAAATCATACAGGATACGAACCCGTATCGTCTACCGCGTTCTTGCCAAGTCGCCCGTAATCTTCCATATGCTGTGGCGGCCGTGCGAGACATCGCTGGCAAATTCACACGCAGGGCACTTTCCTGAGAGCGAAAGCTCAAGGGTCCGGTGCCATTTGGCTTGCCCTGCGGAGGCTCAACCGGATCTTTTGGAAAGGAACGCCGACCATGGCGATGCCCGACTTTTCTCTACGTCAATTGCTCGAAGCCGGCGTTCATTTCGGCCACCACACACGGCGTTGGAACCCGCGCATGGCGCCGTTCCTGTTCGGCGTCCGCAACCAGGTCCACATCATCGACCTACAGCAGACAGTGCCGATGCTCGACCGCGCATTGCGCGCGGTGCGCGACGTCACCGCGGCCGGAGGCCGCGTGTTGTTCGTCGGCACCAAACGGGCTGCTGCCGAGTATGTCGCTGAAAGTGCGAAGCGCTGCGGCCAGTATCACGTCAATCACCGCTGGCTTGGCGGCATGCTGACAAACTGGAAAACCATCACTGGCAGCATCAAGCGCCTCCGCCAGATCGACGAAATGCTGGCAAGCGACATCCAGGGTCTCACCAAGAAAGAAGTTCTGGAAATGACCCGCGACCGCGACAAGCTGGAGCGCTCGCTCGGCGGCATCAAGGAAATGGGCGGCCTGCCGGACATCCTCTTCATCATCGACACCAACAAGGAGAAGCTCGCGGTCGAAGAGGCAAACAAGCTTGGCATCCCGGTTGTGGCGGTGCTGGATAGCAACTCCGACCCCAAAGGCATCACCTATCCGATCCCAGGCAATGATGACGCGATTCGCGCAATTACCCTCTATTGTGACTTGATCGCTGGCGCCGTGCTCGACGGCATCAGCCAGGAAATGCAGGCCTCCGGCCAGGATATCGGCGCGGTGGAAGAGCTGCCCGAGGCGGTTCTGCCGACGCACGAGCCGCACCATGCGGCGGCGCCTGTAGAAGATATCGAGCCGGACCTGGCGATTCCCGAGCTTGAAGTCGCAATGTCCGCCCCCGCCGACGCCTAGGCGGTGCCCGGGGGGCGCGTTGCCCCCGACTTTCCAAAGACCTAAGACGGGAGACGAAAATCATGGCCGAGATCACCGCTGCCCTGGTCAAATCGCTGCGCGAACAGACCGGCGCCGGCATGATGGACTGCAAGAAGGCGCTGACTGAAGTCGACGGCCATTTTGACGATGCCGTCGACTGGCTGCGCAAGAAAGGCCTCTCTCAGGCCGCCAAGAAATCCGGCAGGGTGGCCGCGGAAGGCCTGGTTGGCGTCGCCTCGGCTGCCTTGAAGGGTGCGATGGTCGAGGTGAACGCCGAAACCGATTTCGTCGCGCGCAACGAAACCTTCCAGGGTTTCGTCGAAACCCTGGCACGGATCGCGCTTGAGGTCGGCGACGACCTGAATGCCCTGCGTGCCGCGCCGTTCCCTGGTTCGGACCGCACGGTCGCGGACGAACTTACTCATATGGTGGCCACCATCGGCGAGAACATGACTATCCGCCGCGCCCGGGTTCTGCACGTCAGCGGTGGCGTGGTCGCCACCTACATGCACAACGCGCTCAAGCCAGGGCTCGGCAAGATCGGCGTGCTGGTTGCCCTGGAAGCGCCAAGCGAGCTCGATGGCCTGGAAACGCTGGGCCGGCAAATCGGCATGCACGTGGCCGCCACTCGCCCCGACGCACTGGACATCGACGCCGTCGACCCGGCCGCCCTGGAACGCGAGCGCGCCGTGCTTTTCGAACAGGCCCGCGCCTCGGGGAAACCCGACGCGATCATCGAGAAGATGGTGGATGGGCGCATTCGAAAGTACTACGAGGAAGTAGTCCTGCTCGAACAGGTATGGGTACACGATGGCGAAAGCCGGGTTCGCGCGGTGGTCAAGAAGGCCGGCGGCCAGCTCGTTGCCTTCGACCGCTTCGCGCTGGGCGAGGGCATCGACAAGGCGCCCTCGGGTGACTTCGCCTCCGAGGTCGCCGCCGTCGCTGGCCTCTAAATTAAAGCGGTATGAGGCCCTTACGTCTCCCTTCCCCTCGTGGGAGGGCTGGGAGGCTCAGGCGTTCATCATCTCATATCGGCCGGAGGTGTAAGCGGCAGCCAGCCGCCGGAAACTTGGTCCTGACAAGTGCGTGTTGACCGGCTAGGACAGGCGCGCGCTTCCGACGACCGAAAATGGGGTCCCATGCCAGAGATCGCCTATAAACGCGTGCTGCTGAAAATCTCGGGCGAGGCATTGATGGGCCGGCGCGAGTATGGTCTCGATACCGAAATGGTGAACCGGATCGCCAGCGATGTCGGCGATGTGGTGCGGATGGGAGTAGAGGTCTGCCTGGTGATTGGCGGCGGCAATATTTTTCGCGGCGTCTCCGCTGCCGCCAGCGGCATGGATCGTGCCCAGGCCGATTATATGGGCATGCTCGCCACCGTGATGAACGCGCTCGGCATGCAAAGCGCTTTGGAGAAACACGGCGTTCCGACCCGCGTGCAATCCGCGATTCCGATGGCCAGTGTCTGCGAACCCTATATTCGCCGCCGGGCCGAGCGCCATATGGAGAAGGGCCGCGTGGTGATTTTCGCCGCCGGCACGGGCAACCCATTTTTCACAACCGACACCGCCGCTGCCCTGCGTGCGGCCGAAATGGGGTGCCATGCGCTGTTGAAAGGCACGCAGGTGGATGGCGTGTATTCCGCCGATCCGCGCCGCGATCCGTTGGCGAAGCGCTACGACGAACTGACCTACCTCGAAGTGCTCGCGCGCGATCTGGGTGTGATGGATGCCGCAGCCATTTCTCTGGCGCGGGAAAACAAGCTGCCAATTCTCGTCTTCAATATCCACGCCCCTGGCGCCTTCGCGGCGGTGATCCAGGAGCAGGGTATCTTCACCAAAATCGTAGAACCGGCTTAGGTAGCTTTCAGCCGTCAGTCATCAGATGACGTCCTGGAACCGTTGGTTTTTCTGATGACTGAAAGCTGAGTGCTGGAGGCTGCCTTGTCCGACCTGACCGCGCTGAAAGAAGACCTGACTCGTCGCATGGATGGCGCGCTGGAAACGCTCCGGCGCGACTTCGGCGGCCTGCGCACCGGCCGCGCGAGCCCAGGCTTGCTAGAGCCGGTAAAGGTGGAAGCCTATGGCGGCGAAGTGCCGATTACCCAGGTCGGCACGATCGGCGTGCCGGAATCTCGCATGCTTACCGTTCAGGTATGGGATCGCAGCCTCGTCGGTGCGGTCGAGCGCGCGATACGGGATTCTGGCCTTGGCCTGAACCCGGCCGCGGATGGCCAGATAGTGCGCGTGCCGATCCCGCAACTCACCGCCGAGCGCCGCACGGAGCTTGCCAAGGCCGCCGGCCGATATGCGGAAAGCGCCCGTGTCGCCATACGCGGCGTGCGGCGTGACGGGATGGACCAGATCAAGGCGGCCGAGAAGAAGCACCAGATCAGCGAAGACGATGTCGGCCGCTGGTCGGACGAGGTACAAAAACTGACCGATTCCTACATCAAGCGCATCGACGACTCCCTCGCCGACAAAGAGCGTGAAATCAAACAGGTCTGACCCATAATGACGCGGTGCCGAAAAACCGGCCTAGGCGTGCCAGGCGCACCGGTGCGCCTAAAAATGTGACGCGGCGCATGGGGCTTGGCAAATCCAGCGCTGCTATCGAAACTATCGCACCGTCTCTGGATGAGGTGGCGCACCCGTTGCCGCGCCACGTTGCCATCATCATGGACGGCAATGGCCGCTGGGCGGCCGCACGCCACCTGCCGCGCGTCGCGGGCCATCGCGCCGGCGCCCAAGCCGTGCGCCGGACCATCGAGGCGGCCATACGCAAGAATGTCGGCTGGCTCACCCTCTACGCCTTCAGCAGCGAGAACTGGCAGCGACCGGAGGATGAGATCACCGATCTCACCGGCCTGCTGCGCCACTACCTCCACCACGAGGTCGCAGAACTGCACCGTGAAAATGTCCGCCTGCGCGCGATCGGCGACCGTGCCCGCTTCGGCCCGGACATCGCCCGCGAGCTCGCCGAAGCGGAGTCACTCACGTCCGGCAACACTCGCCTCAATCTCACCGTCGCACTCTCCTATGGCGGACGTTCCGAAATCGTCGCCGCGGCCCGCGCGGTGGCCGAGGCTGCACTGGCAGGCACCCTCGACCCCGCGAAGCTGAACGAGGCGGTGTTCTCCGCCTGCCTGTTCACCGCAGGCATGCCGGACCCCGATCTGGTTATCCGCACCAGCGGCGAGCGCCGCGTTTCCAACTTCCTGCTCTGGCAGGCCGCCTATGCCGAATATCTGTTTCCGGAAGTGCTGTGGCCCGATTTTTCCGCCGCCCATTTCGACAGCGCGCTTGCCGACTACGCCACGCGCGAACGCCGCTACGGCGCGCGGCCTTGAGGCGAAGCCAGCCCTTCGTGTCCAAGGAACAGTTAACTGCGCACCTCATCCCAACCCCAGCGCCCTCTCCCGTTCTTCAGGAGAGAGGGTTGGGTGAGGGGTCGCTTTCGCGCCAGGTTCGGCAACACCAGAAACACGGGTTTTTAGGGTCTCCTTTTCAAAAAAGAACTGCCGTCTTTCTGATCCTGGCGCACCCGCGTGTGGCGTGACCTCGGTGTGCGCGTCGCGTCATCGCTGATCATGGCGCCAGTCACGCTGTTGGCGATGTGGCGCGGCGGGCCGCTCTGGGGCGCCTGGATTACCCTTCTCACGCTTGGCATGGGCGCGGAATGGGCCGGGCTCTGCGGCTTGCGGGCCCGCTCGGCGGCGGGCGCCGCGGTGCCCGCCGCGCTACTCGTCGCTGGATGTGTGACGATGTTCCTGTCACCGCTGCCCGGCGCCGCTGTCCTTCTGCTGGCGGGGCTCCTGCTCGCGGCCTTTTCGCATCGCCCGGCGCTCGGCATGGGCATCCTCTATATCGGCCCGGCCTACCTGTCCCTATTTGTGCTGCGCGCCCAGCCTGCCGGCCTGCGCAACGTTCTGTTTATCATGGTCATCGTCTCGGCCGGCGATATCGGCGCCTATCTGCTGGGCCGCCTGGTTGGAGGCCCGCGCCTGGCCCCTAAAATCTCGCCTGGCAAAACCTGGGCCGGCGCGATCGGCGGCACTGCCGTGGCGATCCTGGCCGGCACCGCCGCAGGCTATGAAAACCCGCTGCGCGCGGCGCTGCTCGCGGCGGTGCTGACTGTCGTGGCGCAGGCGGGCGATCTGCTGGAAAGTGCGGTGAAGCGGCACTTTGGGGCAAAGGATTCTGGCTGGATCATCCCCGGCCATGGCGGGCTGCTCGACCGGCTGGACGGCGTTTTGGCGGCCGCCCCTGTCGCTCTGCTATGGAGTCTCGCAATCGGACCACACGCGATGATGTGGCTATACGGGGTGGCGCGCGGATGAAGACAGTCACGGTTCTCGGCAGCACGGGCAGCATCGGCAGAAGCACCGCCGACCTGCTGGCAACACACCACGACCGCTACCGGGTGTTGGCCCTAGTCGCCAACAGGAACGCGGAGATCCTCGCCCAGCAGGCAAAATATCTGTGCGCCGAACTCGCCGTTTGCAGCGATCCTGCGATGCACGCCACGCTGCGGGCGGCACTCGCCGGCACCGGCATACGCGTCGCCTGCGGCGAGCAGGCCGTACTGGAGGCGGCCCGTCTGGGTGCCGACTGGACTATGGCAGCCATCACCGGGATCGCCGGCCTTGCTCCCACCTTGGCCGCGGCCGAACGCGGGGGCGCCATCGCGCTTGCCAACAAGGAGGCGGTGGTCTCGGCAGGCGACGTGATGCTGCGCGCCGTGCGCGATGCCGGCGCCACCCTCTTGCCGGTCGATTCCGAGCACAACGCCATTTTTCAATCGCTTGCTGGCAGCCCGCGCGAAAGCCTCGAAAAAATCATTCTTACCGCGTCCGGCGGCCCCTTCCGCCTGGCCTCGATGGAAGAGATGGCGCGGGCAACGCCGGAGACTGCCCTCAAACACCCGGTGTGGTCGATGGGGGCGAAGATCAGCATCGATTCCGCGACCCTGTTCAACAAGGGGCTGGAGGTGATCGAAGCGGCCCGCCTGTTCGGCCTCGATCCGTCACAGATCGAGGTGCTGGTGCATCCGCAATCGATCATCCACGGCATGGTCTGCTACCGGGATGGCAGCGTACTTGCCCAGATGGGCGCGCCGGACATGCGCATCCCGATCGCCCACACACTCGCATGGCCTGAGCGCATCGCAACCCGCTCGCCGCGTCTCGATCTGGCTGCCATCGGCCGGCTCGAATTCCTGCCGCCCGATGAGAAGCGGTTCCCCGCCCTGCGCATCGCGCGCGAGGCGCTGCAGGCCGGCGGCGGCGCACCCACCATTCTGAACGCGGCCAACGAGGTCGCCGTGGCCGCCTTTCTGGATCGCCGGATCGGCTTTTTGGACATCGCATCGGTGGTGGACGCCACCCTCGAGCAAATGGGGCCCCAAGCCGCCGACAGCCTTGCCCTGGTCGCAGCCCTGGACGCACAGGCCAGACGCATCGCCAACACCTTCATCGCCTCGTTCAACAAGCGGGTCGATGGCGGCGGGCGGGCAGCATACCCATCGGCACCCCTGGAATCAGCCCGTGCAGATACCTTTTAGGTGAGATACGGTTGTAAAATGTGCCCCGAATTGAGGTTTTTATGGCCGGCCTGACACACACGCTGCACACGCTTGCCAGTTTCGCCATCGTGCTCGGCGTGCTCGTGTTCATTCACGAACTCGGCCACTATCTCGCGGCCCGCTGGCGCGGCATCCACGTGGAGGCCTTCTCCATCGGTTTCGGCCCGGCCTTGCTTGCCTGGACCGACCGCCATGAGACGGTGTGGAAACTCTGCGCGCTGCCGCTCGGCGGGTTCGTCAAGATGCACGGGATGGCGCTGAACGTCGCCGACGAGAACGCCATGGACCAGACGGTCACCCGCCCCGGCGAGGCGTTTTTCGAGAAGTCTGTGCTGTCCCGGGCGATTGTCGCCGCCGCCGGCCCGATCGCCAATTTCCTGCTGGCCGCCATCCTATTCTCTACGCTGAACGCGGTGATCGGCCGCCAGGTGCCGCTGCCGGTGATCGGCGACATCACGCCAGGCAGTTCGGCTTCTATCGCCGGCCTAGAGTCCGGCGATTCGGTCCGTGCCGTAGATGGCGTGCGCACCATGGAATTCGAGGATTTGCGCAAGATCGTGGCCGCCAGTGCCGGCCACACACTCACCTTCACCATCCATCGCGGCACGCAGGATATCACCGTGCCCGTGCTGATCCAGCCAGCCACGCCGGGCGACATGTCTGTCGGCCGACTCGGCGTGAAAGCGGGCCAGATCGCAACGGTGCGGCTCGGACTGGGCGAGGCGATCGTCTCGGGGCTCACCCAGACATGGGACGTGCTCGGGCAGACGCTGCTCGGCCTTGTGCACATTATCACCACCGGCCGCGGCGTGCATGAACTCGGCGGCCCGATCGCGATTGCCGATTTGTCCGGCAAAGTAGCCGATCTCGGCATTGCCAGCATGGTCGGCTTCATCGCCATGCTCTCGATCAATCTTGGGCTCGTGAACCTGTTGCCGATCCCGATCCTCGATGGCGGCCACCTGATGTTTTATGCCGCGGAAGCGCTTCGCGGCCGACCATTGCCGGCGCGCGCGCTCGATTACGGCTACCGCGTCGGCTTTGCGATCATCGGCTCGCTGTTCATTTTCATTTCGTGGAACGACCTGGTTCGGGCCGGCGCGGTCCACTGGGTAACCCATCTCATAGGCTAAATCCTTTGCTGCCCAGTCTGACGCAATAGAGAGACCTTTGGTTTCATATGGAAGGAGGGCCAGGGCTCTGCCCCTCGCCACCGGCACTTGAACAGGTGACGTTTGGTGGCGAGCCCGCTTCGGCCTAGAGGTTTTAGCCCCCCATTTTTGGAAGGCAAGGCGGCAGGCAAAAACGCATCGCTTCGGGAAGGCTGATCTATGCCCGTTGCCTTGCCTCCCAAGAATCGCCGGTCTAGGGCGGCTCGCCCCTGGTGGGGGTGGGGGGGGGTAAAGCCACCAGCCTTCCTTCCAAATGCGATTGCCCTGTCGACCGAGGCAGGGTTTATGGACACGGCACGCAAACTCGGCTAGCCCGCACCTCGGCCGGCCCCCGGGGCCCGGCGGTCCCTGGGGGTAAATTCTTGCATCTTTCCCGCGCAGCCCTGCTCGCCACCATCTGCCTCCTCACCGTCTCCGCACAAGGAAGCGCGGCTGCGCAGACCCCGCCTCCCGACACCACGCCCCCGCCATCGGACACCGCGCCGCCCCGGCCCCCATCTGCACCAGTGGTTAAAACGAAGCCGCGCCATCACGCCAAGCCGATTTTCGCCCCGCTGAGCAAAGCACAGCAGGGTGATACCATCCAGTCGATCAAGATCGTCGGTAATCAGCGAATCGAGGATGGGACCATCCTGTCCTACATGCTAGTCCAGCCCGGTGACCCGTTCGGCACCGAGCGCGTCGACCGGTCGCTGCGCACACTCTACGCCACCGGCCTATTTTCGGATGTCAGCCTGCAGCGCGAGGGGGACGCGCTGGTTGTGCACGTCGCGGAAAATCCGTTGGTCAACAACATCAGCTTCGAGGGCAACCACAACGTCAAGGAAGACGATCTGCGCAAGGCGCTGCAGCTTCGCCCACGCGCCGTTTTCACCACCCGCATGGCCCAGCAGGACCGTCAGAAACTCCTTGGCGTCTATGCCGGCAAGGGCCGGTTCGCCGCTAGCGTGGAGCCGCTGATCGTCCGCCTGCCGCAAAACCGGGTCAACGTGGTGTTTAAGATTGTCGAGGGCCCGGAAACCGAAATCAGCCGGATCATCTTCGTCGGCAACCACGCCTTCTCCGAGAACGATCTGAAAGCGGTGATCGACAGCCGCGAGGAGCGTTGGTGGCGTTTCCTTTCCAGCTCCGACCAGTTCAACCCGGAACGGGTGAATTTCGATCGCGAGCTGATCCGCCGCTTCTATCTCGAGCACGGCTATGCCGATGTGCAGGTGACGAATACGGTCGCCGAACTCTCGCCCGACCGCAAAGCTTTCTTTCTTACCTTCCAGATTGTCGAGGGCGAGCGCTACCGGGTCGGCAAGGTATCGGTGAAAAGCCTGGTGCCGAAGGTGCCCGCCGCCCCGTATGCCGGCCTCGTCCGCCAACAGCAGGGCGCATTCTACAACGGCTCCCTGGTCGAAAAAGCCTCCGATTCGATCCAGGACCGCGTGCGCCTGACCGGCGATCCCTTCCTCGTGGTCAATCCACGCATCGCACGCAACCCCGACAAGAAAACCGTCGATCTCGAATTCGACATCGTTAACGGCAAGCGCAGCTGGGTCGAGCGGATCGACATCACCGGCAACACTGTCACCCGCGACAAGGTGATCCGGCGCGAATTCCGCTTCGCCGAAGGCGATCCGAACGATCCCGCCCTAGTCCGCATTACCAAGCAGCGCCTGACCGATCTCGGCTATTTCACCGATGTGAAACTCACGCCGACCCCGGGCTCGGCGCCCGACCGCGTGATCGTGAATACCGAGCTGACCGAAAAAGCCACCGGCGAACTTTCGCTCGGCGGCGGCTACTCCACCACCGCGGGCGTTCTCGGCCAGGCCGGGTTGCGCCAACACAACCTGATCGGCACAGGCATCGATGCCGGCCTCAACGGCACGATCGGCACCTATGAGAGCCAGGTCGATCTTTCCGCCACAGATCCGTATTTCCTCGACCGCAACCTGGTCGCCGGCGGAGATATCTTTTACCTGAACAACAACAATTATTATGTGTCCGACTATAGCGAAACGCGCATCGGGTTCTCCGCCCGCATGGGCTTTGCCTATAACGATCATGTGAGCCAGGCGTTCAACTATACGCTCAGCGATCGCGACGTGAACCACCTGTCGACCTTTGCCAGCGTGTTCGTGCAGGATGAGCAGGGGTGGTCGGTGCTGTCGCAAATCGGTCAGACCATATCGTTCGACTGGCGCGACAGCCGGCTCAATCCCCATAACGGGTTCATTGTGAGGGTCGGCACCGATTTCGCGGGCCTTGGCGGCGACGAGAATTATGTGCGGGCGAAAATCGACAGCAGCTACTTCCTGCCGCTCGATTACTTTACGGGCAATTCGCTGTGGGGTTTCTCGTTCTCGCAGGGCGCCGGCTATCTGTACAGCTTGCAAAGCAAGCAGTTCATCATCGACCGCTTCTTCCTCGGCGGCGACAATCTGCGCGGCTTCCTCGACCAGGGTGCCGGTCCCCACTCTGTCGCATACTCCACCTGCTACAACACCACGACGTTGCAGAACGTGCCCACGCCGAAAGGCGGTTGCGACACCACCGGCACCGTGAACCCCACGATCCTGTATCACGGCGCCGATCCGCTGGGCGGTGACTTCATCGCGACGCAGAGCACGGAATTCCATTATCCGCTGCCCGTGCCGGCGGATTTCGGATTGACCGGGCGTGCCTTCGTCGATACCGGCTGGCTCTCCGGCCTGAATGCGCCCCCGAATGCGCAGGTTGCCTGCCTGGCCACCCTGCCAAAGAACAAGAGCGGCCAAACCGTCGACGACCACGGCACCCCGATCGATGTGTGCTATTATGATAGCCATGCGCCACGCATGTCGGTCGGCGTCGGCCTCTCCTGGAAATCGCCCTTCGGCTTGATCAACATCGATTTCGGCATACCGATCCTGAAAGAGCCATATGATCAGCTACAAGTTTTCAAATTCGGCTTTGGTACGAGGTTCCAGTAAGATGCGTCTGCGCGTGATACTTTCCGTTTGCGCCGTGAGCGCCTGCCTGCTGCCACAAGGGGGCCTCGCCCAATCCCAGCCGGGCTGGTTCGTGCCGCCGTCGCAGCAACAGGCGGCACCATCAACCCAGGGCAAAGCGTCCTCCCACGTGCGCACAGCGCGCCCGGTGCCAGTGGCAGCCGCCCCCCTACCCGAGCCGGATCCCGCCGCCGAGGAGCAGGATCAGCAGCAGCAGGGCCCGCCGCCAAACCTGCCCAAGCCACCTGTGCCCACTCTCGGCGCGCTGCCCAAGGAAGCGCCGACACCGCCCGTCGTGCTCGCCGTGCTCGGCGTGCCTGACGTGATGCAGCAATCAAATGCCGCCCAGATCATCCAGCGGGTGATCGGCGCGCGGCGGGAAAAGCTGCGTGCCGAGGTGGAGCGCGCCCAGGCCACATGGCGTGAACTCGAGCAGAAACTGCAAAGCGATGCGCCGCGCCTGACTCCGGACCAGGGCCGCGCGCGCGAGCGGGAACTGCGTGAACGCGTCACCAGTGATCGCCGCGCGCTACAGGAAAAGAACCGCATCATCCAGGAGGCCGGCCAAGTGGCGCTCGGCCAGATCGAGCGCACGCTCAGCATCATCGTGCAGCGTGTCGCCGAGGCGCACGGAATCAACATGGTTTTGCACCATTCCAATGTCGTGCTTAATATCCCGCAATTCGACATTACCGAGGAATGCGTCGTCCAACTCAACAAACTGCTGCCGACGGTTCAGATTCCGCCTGAGAACGTGGATCCGGCGACGCTCCCCGCAAATTGGGGAACGCCCGCCACAAGCGCCACTGCCGCAAGCACCCATTAGACGATGCTCTGCCAGGTGATCGGCTCAACATTGGCGATCGGGCGGTAAGGACATGGCGGCGGACGCGCTGCCGGGCTCCGGCGTTCTTGGCGATGCGCGGTTTTTCGAGCGCGCCGGCCCCTTCGGTCTCGACAATATTCTGGCTGTCGCCGCCGGTACGCTCATCAACGAGGCTACCTTGGTCGGCCGCGCGCTGTCCGGCGTGGCACCCCTGCAAACCGCCGGGCCCTTCGACGTTAGCGTGCTGCACAACCCGAAATACCTGGCGGCCCTCGAAGAGACTGAGGCTGGCCTAGTAATCGTCGGTAAGGCGCAGGCCGCGCGCGTGCCTGCCGGCAGCGCCGCCCTGATCGTGGCCGACCCGCATGAAGCCTGGGCAAAGATCGCCAGCCTCTTCCATCCGCCGCCGGCAGCCGAGCCGGGGGTTCATCCAAGTGCCGTGATCGACCCCCAAGCCAATCTGCACCCGTCGACCGAAATCGGCCCCTGCGCGGTGATTGGGGCGCAGGTGGAGATCGGGGCGGGCTGCCGGATCGGCCCCGGTGCAGTGATCGGGCAGGGCGTGATTATGGGCCCGGGCTGCCGGGTGGGTGCCAATGCCAGCATCAGCCACGCGATTCTTGGCGCCCGGGTGTATGTCTATCCCGGCGCCCGTATCGGCCAGGAAGGGTTCGGCTTCGCGATCACGAGTGCCGGCTTCCTCTCCGTCCCCCAACTCGGGCGGGTGATCCTGTACGATGACGTGGAGATCGGCGCTAACGCAACCGTCGATCGCGGCGCCTCGCACGACACGGTCATCGGCGCGGGCACCCGGATCGACAATCTGGTGCAGATTGGGCACAATGTACAACTTGGGCGCGGCTGCGTGCTGGTCGCGCAATCCGGCGTGTCCGGCTCCTCCGTGATCGAGGATTTCGTTCAGATCGGCGCGCAGGCGGGCCTGACGGGGCATTTGCGGATCGGTGCAAAGGCGCGGATCGGCGCCCAGGCGGGCGTGATGTCGGATGTCGGGGCGGGAGAGGCCGTGGTCGGCAGCCCAGCCTTGCCGATCAAGGAATTTTTTCGCAACGTGGCGGTGTTGCGGCGTCTTGCCCGCAAGGGCGCCGGTGAAAAATCGGGTGGCTGAGGGCGATGGACGGCACACAGGAAACCGAGCGGCACGATCATCTGGAAACCACCGCCTCCACCCGCACGGAGATGCCGGTCGGCAGCGAAGTGGGGCCGTTCGATATCGGCCGCATCATGCGCGCCATCCCGCATCGCTATCCCTTCCTGATGATCGACCGGGTGACCGATGTGGTGCTGCATCAATCCGCTATCGGGCTGAAAAACGTATCCGGCAACGAAAATTTTTTCCAAGGCCACTTCCCTGGGCATCCAGTGATGCCGGGCGTACTGATCATCGAGGCGATGGCGCAAACCGCCGCCGTGCTGGTGGTGGAATCGCTCGGCCCCAAGGCGGCTGGCCGCGTAGTGTATTTCATGACCATCGAAGGTGCGAAATTCCGCCGCCCCGTCTTGCCCGGCGACCAGCTCCGCATTCATGTCACGCGTGAGCGCCGGCGCGGCAATGTATGGAAGTTTTCGGGCGTCGCCCGGGTGGATGGCGTTTCGGTGGCCGAAGCCACCTACAGCGCCATGATCATGGAGAATGCGCCCGGCTGACCCGCCGCCGCGGTAATTTTGCGTAAGACTGATTGAATTGGCCCGGCATGCCGGCACGACTAGCGTACGCGTGAAAAATGCCAGCAATGGATTCGCCGATGGACCAAGTTGACCACCTGATGACACCGGCGAGGCTGACCCTCGACATCGCCATGCCGAACGTGCATCCGACCGCGCTTATCTCGCCAGGCGCCCGGGTGGCGGCCGATGCGGTCGTCGGTCCGTTCTGCACGGTAGGCCCGGATGCCGTGCTGGAGGCAGGCGTAAAACTGATCAGCCATGTTGTCGTCGATGGCCGCACAGTGATCGGCGCCGGCGCCATGCTCTATCCGTTTTGTACTGTCGGCCTGCCGCCGCAGGACCTCAAATACAAGGGCGAGCCCACCGAAACGGTGATCGGCCCGCGCACCCAGATACGCGAACATTGCACCATCCATCGCGGCACCGCTACTGGTGCAGGCATAACCAAGGTCGGCGCCGACTGCCTGCTGATGGCGGTCGTGCACGTCGCCCATGATTGCGCGCTGGGTGACGGCGTGATTGTCGCCAACAATGTCGTTATGGGCGGCCATGTCACCATCGGCGCCGGCGCGGTGATCGGTGGCGCCACGGCGCTGCATCAATTCGTGCGGATCGGCCGAGCGGCCATGGTCGGCGGCGCCTCCGGCGTGGAGGCCGATGTGATCCCGTTCGGCGCGGTGCTCGGCAACCGCGCACGCTTGACCGGCCTAAACGTGGTTGGCCTGAAACGCCGCGGCGTGGACAAGGCCGGCCTGCACAGGCTGCGCGCTGCTTTTCGGCTGCTTTTCGCGCCCAATGACAACGCCGATGCAGTGTTCGCGGCACGCCTTGCCGCCTGCAAATCCCACGCGGATGACCCGCTGGTGGCGGAAATGCTCGCCTTCGTCGAGGCCCCAAGCCGCCGCGGCCTCGTTCGCAGCGCCGCCTTCCGCACCGACGATGAGGGGGCGGCACCGTAGGGTGCTTGAGCTATGCTACTGCTTTTCATCCCCCTCCCCTTTGCGGGGAGTGCCGGGATGGGGCTCTTGGGGCACAGCCTCACTCAGGCCGTGGATACAATCCCACGAAAACGAAGCGCCCCGGCTCGGCCTCAGTGCAGAACCGGCTGCTCCCGCTCACTGTCGAGATCGTCGTCCAGCATATCCATGCCGCTCTCCCGGGCCGCCGCCTCAAGTGCGTCTTCGATCGCGGAAAGCGTGCGGAAAAGCTGTAGCGACGCCGCTTCCTGGGCAAGTGCTCTCAAGCATTGCAGAATGCCGTTTGCGCTTGCCGATAATCCGGTCTTCTGCTCGTCCATGTGCGCAGATCTCAAAGTCTCACAAAGGCGTGAGAGCTGGTCTCACCTACGGCGAAGCCAAAAAGCTTTGCAAGTCATTTCTTGAAAATAAATCAACTCACGCAATTCAAATTAAGAGACAATCTGGATCGCACGCTCAACGGTTGCCAAAGCGCGCCTCGCTTTGCACCCTGCGTTTTGCTTCAGCATGAGCCTCGCGCCTTTAGGAATCCTAGCAGGTGGCGGTCCGCTACCCGGTCGTGTTGCGCAAGCAGCGCAGCGTGCCGGCCGCGCGGTTTTCATCATCGGTTTCGAGGATTTTGCAGAACCCGACATCATCGGCGCATTTCCGCATGCCACTGTCCGGCTCGGTGCCGCGGGCCGCATGTTTCAACTCTTGCGTGCTCAGGGCTGCAAGGATCTCATCCTTGTCGGTCCGGTCCGGCGCCCCTCGTTGCTCGATCTGCGCCCGGATGCCGAAGGCGCGCGCCTGGTGGCGCGTATCGGGCGCGCCGCGTTCTCCGGCGATGATGGGCTACTCGCGGCCGTCGTGCGCGTATTGGGCGAAGAAGGTTTCAGGATCGTCGGCGCACACGAGATTCTCACCGAAGCGGTAGGGCGGAGCGGCCAGCTCGGCCGGTTCGCCCCGGATGCGGAAGCGGCCACCGACATCGCCCGCGGCATCGCCGTCGTACGCGCCCTGGGCTCCGTCGATGTCGGGCAGGGATGTGTCGTGCAGCAAGGCTGCGTGCTCGCGGTCGAAGCGATCGAGGGCACCGACGCGATGCTGGCCCGCGCCGCCACGCTGCGACGCCCAGGCCTCGGCGGCGTTCTGGTCAAGATGGTCAAGCCGGGGCAGGACCGTCGTGCCGACCTGCCCACCATCGGCCCACGTACCATCGCCGCCGCCCGCGCGGCCGGTCTGCGCGGCATCGCCTTCGAGGCTGGCGGCACACTGCTGACCGATACGCAGGGCTGCATAGGAGAGGCCGACACGGCAGGGCTTTTTCTGATCGGCGTGAGTGCCGAGGTAAACGACCAGGACGCCAGGGGAAGCAACCTCGCCTCACCACCGGCCCATCCGGCCATTTTTTGAAGGAGCCACTCATGAGCGGACGCTTTCTGCATACGATGCTGCGTGTGAAAGATCTCGACAAAAGCATCGCCTTCTATCGCGACCTGCTGGGCATGAAGGAGCTGCGCCGCACCGACGTGCCGGCCGGCCGCTACACCCTGGTGTTCATGGGCTATGCCACCAACGCCGAAGGCCAGGCCGAAATCGAGCTGACCTACAATTACGATCAGCGGGATCCGTACGAGCTCGGCACCGCCTTCGGCCATCTCGCGGTCAGCTCGCCCGACGTCGCCGCTTCCTGCGAAGCCGTACGCAAAGGCGGCGGCAAGGTCACGCGCGACGCAGGCCCGGTCAAGCACGGCACCACCGTGATCGCCTTCGTCGAAGACCCCGACGGTTACAAGATCGAGCTCATCGAACGGCATTGAGACGCTCTTCTCCCGCAAAGGGAGGGGCTCTTACCTCCCCTCTCATGCCATGGCAGCCGGGGCTGGGGTTTTGGGCATGACATATCCGTGTTGGCCGTTGGGGTGAGATGACCCTTTTCGACACCCTGGTCGCCGCGCCGGAAACCTTGGCCCAGAGCTTTTGGCCCTGGCACGCATCAACCCTGCGAATCGGGGTCACCGGCCTGTCGCGCGCCGGCAAAACGGCTTTTCTGACCTCGGTTGCCGCGTCACTGATGGCCCGCCGCTTCGCCCTCGCCCCGGTCGGCGCCAGCGATACGCCACGCTTCGACCAGGCCCGGCACCTGGCCAGGCTGGCTGCCGACCCGCCGGAATGGCCGGAGCGAACCGACGCCGTATCCATCCTAGCACTCACTACCAGCATCCCACGCGGCATGCTGCCCGCCCGCCATGTGCGCCTCGAATTTCTAGATTACCCGGGCGAATGGCTGATCGACCTGCCGCTCCTCACCCAATCCTTCGCCGCCTGGTCGGCGGGCACGCTCCGCCGCCTCGAAACCCCCGACATCGGCCACATAACCCATGAATTCCTGGGTTTTGCCAAAGGCTTGCCCGCCAGATGCGCGGCCGACGAGGCGGTGGCCCAGGCCGGTGCCTCGCTCTACCGCCGCATGCTCGGCCAGCTCCGCGAAACCGGTCTCGCCTTCCTGCAGCCAGGCCGGCACCTGATGCCGGCCCCCGGCCCCGAGCCGCCCTGGATGGCATTTTTCCCGCTGACCGGCGATAGCGGCCTGGCCGACCTGCTCGGCCGCCGCTTCGAAGCCTATAAGGAGGCCGTGCGTCGCGACCTCGCCTCGCCGCTCTTCGCCGAGGTCGATCGCCTGATCATCCTGGCCGATATCCTTACCGCCCTGCATGCAGGCCAAGCCGCGTTCAAAGACATGCGCGCGGCCCTGTCGGCCGCCAGCTCCGCGCTGCGCTGGGATTTTTCCCTGTGGGCTTTCCTCGGCGCCCTCGCCGAATTCCGCTATCCGCCAAGAAAAATTTCGCGTGTTGCCTTTGCCGCGACAAAGGCCGACCACGTCGCCGACCGCCAGCGTGGGAACCTCGCCGCCCTCATGCGCAGCCTCACCGACCTGCCGAACGCCTCGGTGAAAACCGGCCATTTCGCCATCGCCTCCGTCCGCTGCACGGAGGATTTCGTCTGGACGCTCGAGGGCCGGCCCGTCTCCGCCGTGCGCGGCCGCGTGCTGGGCCAGCAGGTGCTCACCCGTTCCTACCCCGGCGAAGTGCCCGACCGGCCGCCGGACGCCGATTTCTGGGCCCATCCGTTTCTCGCCTTGCCGGTTTTCGAACCCATGCGCCTGCCGGATGGTGGCCGCTTGGGCGTGCCCAATATCGGGCTTGAGGCGCTACTCGCCTTCATCCTGGAGGATGTCCTGTGAGCCAGACATCGCCTGCCCCCAGACCCTGGCCGCTGCCCCGTGTCGAAACTGAGGATCTGCCCGCACCGCGGCTCGAAGCCGAGATCCCGCCGCTCGAACTCGTGCTGCCGGAAAAGCGGCGCTGGGGCATGCCGGCACTCACGCTTGGCGGGCTCACCATCCTCATGCTCGGCCTCGCCGGCTTGGAGTCCTACGACATCATCGCCAAGGCTTTCCTGCGCTCGCCCGTTCTCGGGGCTGCCGCCTCGGCAGTGGCGGGACTAGGCTTCGGGATGATCGGCCTTGGATTCTGGCGCGAGTTCGCCGCCCTCTCGGCGCTGCGCGGCGTGGACAGGCTGCGCGCTGCGCTCTCGAGCCCCGACAGTGTCCGGCGCGCCCGCGCCGCGCACGAATGGCTGCGTGAGCTCCCCGAAGGCCCTGCCCTGCTTCCCGCCATCAAAGCCATCAACGACCCCGACGCCATCATCGCGCTGCTGCGCACGGGCCCCGCCGCCAGCCTGCGCACCCAGGCCGACGCGCTGGGCCGTGCTGCGGCCCTCCAATCCGTCGCCGGCATCGCGGCCATGCCATCCCCGGGGCTCGCTGCCCTGTTCGTAGCCTGGCGCGGCCTGCGCCTGATCCGCCAGGTTGCGGCCCTGCACGGCCTGCGTCCAGGCATTTTCGCAACCATCGGCCTGCTCCGACGCACGGCATTTGCGGCCGGCGCGGTTGCCGGCGTCGAGATTGCCACCAACACGGCCGCCCACGCGGTGCTATCGAGCGGTCTGCTCCAGCATGTCGCCGGCGAAATGGCCGGCGCCGGCGTCGCGGCCCGACGCATGCTTGTATTGGCACGGGCTGCCACGGTGGCCTGCAGCCCCGTGCCGGACGCGTAGCCTAGGCATCGCGCCTGGGCGGTGCGGCGCCTTTCCAGCACGCCTTAACCTGTTATCGCTGCACTATAGAAAGAACGCCCATGCCCGTCATGAACAAACAAATCCTCCTCGCCAGCCGCCCGACCGGCGCCGTTACCCCGGATAATTTCCGCCTTGTCGAGACCGAACTCGCCCCGCTCGCGCAGGGCGAAGTGCGTGTCCGCAACCACTATCTCTCGCTCGACCCGTACATGCGCGGCCGGATGAACGACAGCAAATCCTACACCGCACCGCAGAAGCTGAACGAGGTGATGATCGGCGGCACGGTCGGCGAAGTGATCGACTCCCGCAACGACATCTACAAGCCGAGCGACAAAGTCGCCGGCATGTTCGGCTGGCAGGAATACGGCACCAGCGATGGCAGCGTCCTGCAAAAGATCGACACGTCCGTCATCCCGATGTCCGCCCATCTGGGCGTGGTGGGCATGCCCGGCGTCACCGCCTGGTACGGCCTCAATAATATCATTGCGCCAAAATCAGGCGAAACGGTCGTGGTCAGCGCAGCCAGCGGCGCCGTCGGCAGCGTCGTCGGCCAGTTGGCCAAACAGCAGGGCTGCCACGTGGTGGGCATCGCAGGCGGCCCCGAAAAATGCAGCTATGTCCGTCAGGATCTCGGTTTCGACGACTGCATCGATTACAAATCCGCCGACCTGCCCGCTGCCCTGAAACGGGCTGCCCCGAAAGGCATCGATGGCTATTTCGACAATGTTGGCGGCCCCACGCTCGACGCCGTGATGCTCTGCGCCAACCCGTTTGCCCGCATCGCCGTGTGCGGCGCCATCGCGGGCTACGATGGCGAACCCCTGGTGATGAAACACCCTACGCTGATCCTGATCTCGCGCATGAAACTCGAAGGTTTCATCGTCTCCGAACACCTGGAGGTCTGGCCCGCGGCCCTGCGCGAACTCGGCATTCTGGTTGCCACAGGCAAGCTCAAATACCGTGAAACCGTCGCCCACGGCCTGGCATCCGCCCCCGAAGCCTTTATCGGCCTGCTCAAGGGCCGCAATTTTGGCAAGCAGGTTATCAAACTCATCTGAGCGATCAGCCGAAAACTTGGGAAAACCGCATGGCTATGCGTGCACCCTGGCAACGACTGTTAACCGGAAAATCCACACCTCGATGAAGTTTGTCACCGATTTCGCAGACCAGGCAGTCGCTCTGCCGCTCGCTGCAACCATACTGGTTTTCCTTCTCGCCCTGGGCTGGCGACGCGGCGCGTTGGCCTGGGGTGTGGGCGTCGGCGGCGTGCTCGGAATTATGCTGGTGTTGAAGCTCGTCACCTTCGCCTGCGTTTGGCGCGTGCCCTGGACCGGACTCTCAAGCCCGAGCGGCCACACCGCCACCGCGGCGGTCGTCTATGGCGGCCTGCTTGCGATGCTGTTGCCGCGCGGCTGGGGGAGCACGCTGGTCGCCGCCATCGCCGGCGGGGCCTTTGCCCTGGTCTTCGGCCTCACCCGCCTCGCCCTGCAAGTGCACACGGTGCCCGACGTGATCGTCGGCGCGGCCGTGGGCGTCGCCGGCGCCGTAAGTCTCCGCCGCCTCGCCGGCGACCGGCCAACAGGGCTTTCCTCCCCCCGCCTCACGCTGGTCGCCTTCGTGGTGATGCTGCTGTTTCACGGTCACCGCTTGGAGGCAGAAACCCGCATCCGCCTGCTCGCCCTGGATATCTGGCCCCTCACCCTGTGCCGCGCGCCCTAGTCCAGACCTTGCCCTAGGAAGCAGGCCTCGTTCGACCGTATCCTCGCACTGGGCGCGAGCGAGGGCATATCGTTCCAGTTCGCCACCGGCGTCCATGGGATGGCGGCATCGGCACGTCCAGGCGATGCCAGCGGCCGTATGGTGTGGCTTCGAGCCCGGCGACCGCATAAAGATGGGCGCCCGCCTCCCCCGCCAGCGCCGCGGTGCGGGTGTTCGTGTGGTACACCTCAACACGGCCCATAAAGTCGAGGATCGGCGTCTGAAAAAGCCACGAAACACGGCCCACCGTGCCACACGCCCTGATCAAAAATCCGTTTCTATCGCTGGAAACAATCGAAAGGCCTCCGCCTTCAAGCGCCCCACGCACGGCCGGGACCGCACGCGCGCTCGGCGCGAAGCGCCGCAATTGCGCGTCCGTCAGCCAGTGATGGAAGCTAGCCAATGCAGGATTATCCAGCGCCTGGAGCGTACGGTCGAGACCTGCCGGATCGGCCATCCTGAGATGGACGGTGATGGTGATCTTGGCCGCCGGATCTGCAACACCCAAATCGCGCGCAAATTTCACCTTGAGTAGAACATTATCTGCGTAGGATGACGCAAAAGGCGAAAACGACACGGCAATCGCCAACGCGGACACCGCCCACGCCCAGCTCGCACGTTTCGAAACCATTTCGCCTCCCCCGTCATGCCGCGCTCATTGTTTTGAAATAATAACGAATTATCAAAGCAAACGCCTCGTCGCAGCCTCGCATTCAGTTCGCATTTCCCCTATAAAGCGCCTTGGCTCGATCGGCACCATTGTCGCGCGCGCGCATTCTTGTATGACGGGCCGGGAGGTGACGGCGGCGGAACGGATCGACCGATACCGACGATTGGATGGGAATGCCGACGCCGACCGCCACTGCCGAGGCCGACCCGAACGCGTTGGCCGCCCGTGCGCTAGATGCAATCGGTGCCCAGCGCGATATGCCGGGCTTCACCGCGCGCCACGGCTGGTCGTGGGGCACCTGGCTCGTTGGCCATGGCCGCTGGCACGCCACCACGCTGCTGATTGCGATTGCTTTCATCTGCACTGGGCTGCTCGGGGCCGCCATCTGGCGCGCCAGGGCAAGGCGCGCTGTCGCTTGGCAGGAGAATGTCCCGGTCACCCAGGGACCGGGCGGCACCGTCTCCCCGCATCTCGAGCGCGCCGAAGCCTATGCGCGCGACGGCCGTTTTGCCGAAGCCCTCCATGAGCTTCTGTTGCAGGCGCTGGCCGACATTCGCGGCCTGCCAGGCACCGCCCTCGCCCCCTCGCTTACCAGCCGCGAGATCCTACGCCAGGCAAAACTCGGCGAGGTGCCGAGCGCAACCCTGCGCCTGCTGATCGGGCGGGTGGAATGGACTTATTTTGGCCTGCGCGCCGCTGAAAGCAGCGACTACCAGGCCGGCCGCGCCGATCTGGACCAGCTCCGCCAATCGCTGAATCCGGCATGAGATTGTCGCGCATGCCGTTCGTTTCCCTGGCTGCACTCGCCATCCTGGTCGCCGCCCTCGCGGGACTCGGCCTCCTGCGCAGCCCGAACGAACCCACCTGCCCCAGCGCCTATTCGCGCTCCGCCATCGGGCACAAGGCCATGCTGGAATTGCTACGTTTGCATGGCGTGCACGCCACCATCAGCCAGGGCGCCTCCCGCGCCAAACTCCGTGCCGGCGGCCTCCTCATTCTCGCCGAGCCGAACCCGCTGATCGACCCCAACGAGCTGCGCCTTCTGCTCACCGCCCCGCGCGTGCTACTGGTGCTGCCGAAATGGGCCGGTATCGCGGATTCCGATATGCCTGGCTGGATCGAGGCCGCCACACGCCTGCCTATGTCCGCACCCATCTCCGTTCTGCAGGATGCCTTTCCTCGCAATTTCGGCACGCGCGGCATCACCAATGCCCAAGGCAAGCTGATCTGGCCGCACAACGCACTCGGCCTCACGCCCCGCTTCGACGCGGCCGCCCAGCTGCTGACGGGCAACACGCTCGATGCGGTAGTCGGGGGGTCCGCGGGCCTGCTGGTTGGTGAAAAACGGGGCGCTACCAATACAATTTACGTGCTCACCGATCCAGACATCATCTCCAACCACGGCCTGGCCGCCGGCAATGCGGCTTTCGCGCTGGCCCTGTTCGACCGCGCCCGCGCCGGCGGCCCCGTGGTTTTCGACGAAACCATCCACGGCTTCCGCACCGTGCCGAAGAACACGTTTCTGGCGATCTTCTCCCGCCCCTTCGCCGCCGTTACCTTCGCAGCCATGGCCGCCGCCGGCCTCCTCGCCTGGGCCGACGGAAAACGTTTCGGCACTCCGCTTCCCCGCCCGGGCGGCGCTCCGGCCGGTCAGCTCGCCCTCATCGGCGCCATGGCCGGCCTGCTCGATCGCGGCGGCCATCAGAAAACCGTGCTCGCACGCTATGTCCGCGGTGTGGTGACGGACGTCTCGGCCACCCTTCAGCGCACCCGCACCGACGCGCCGGCTCGCCTTGCCGAGGCTGAAACCCGGCGCGGCGTCGGCATCCGCGCCGCCGACATCCTCCAGCAAGCCGCGGCGATCGAAAACACGCCTCGCCCCGCGGCCGCATCGATGGCAGCACTCGCCTTGCGTGCCCATGCATGGAAACAGGAGATGGTTCATGGACCTGCAGGATATCCGCGAGACATCTGAGGCGCTGCGAACGCAAATCGCGCGTGTCGTCACCGGGCAGGACGAAGCGATCGGCCTGCTGCTCGTAAGCCTTCTGGTCGGCGGCCATGTGCTGCTGGAAGGTGTGCCCGGCACCGCCAAGACGCTGCTGACGCAATCCCTCTGCGCTTGCCTCAACCTGCAATTCGGCCGCATCCAGTTCACGCCGGACCTGATGCCCGGCGACGTGCTGGGCACCAATTTGTTCGATTTCCGCACCAGCACGTTTTCGCTCGTCAAAGGCCCCGTCTTCACCCAGATGCTGTTGGCCGACGAAATCAACCGCACCCCGCCGAAAACCCAGGCGGCCCTGCTGCAGGCGATGAACGAACGCGCGGTTACCATCGACGGCACCACCTACCCCCTGGGTGCCGCCTTCATGGTAGTCGCCACGCAAAACCCGATCGAGCAGCAGGGGACCTATCCCCTGCCCGAAGCCCAGCTAGACCGCTTCCTGTTCAAGCTGCAGATCGCCTACCCGACGCGCGACCAGGAACGCGCGATCGTTAGGCAGCATGGCCACCGGTCCGCCATGCCGCGGGTGGAAGATTTCGATCTGCGTCCGGTCGCCGACGAAGCCGGGCTGAGCGCCATGCGCGCGGCTGTCGCCCAAATCACCCTGGCCGATACACTAATCGGTTATATCGTGGACATCGTGCGCGCCACGCGCGGCCACCCATCGCTCGAAGTCGGCGCCTCCACCCGCGCCGCAAACATGCTCGCCGCCGCCTCCCGCGCCAACGCCGCCCTTGACGGCCGGGATTTCGTCATCCCCGACGACATCAAATATCTCGTGATCCCCGTTCTCCGCCACCGCCTCGTGCTGAACGCCAGCGCGGAGATCGAAGGACAGGGCACCGACCGCATCATCGCCGACATCCTCGAACAAATCCCCGTCCCGCGCTGATGCGCCCCACCCCGCGCACCGCTGCCGCCGCCCTGCTCTGTGCCCCGCTTGCCTTGCTCCTGGCCGGCCTCGCCCCAATGGCCTGGGCGCTCGGCTTCGCCTTCCCCGCCCTCGTCTTCGCCGCGTTCCTGCTCGATGCCGCCTTATGCCTCCCTTGGCGCGCCGCCCGTCTGGAAACCGACATCCCCCGCCAAATTCCCATTGGTGACCGCGGCGCCGCGGTCGTTACCCTCTCCACACCGGGCGCCCGCCTGCCCACAAAATTCCAGATCGTCGCCGAACAATCCGGCCCACTCGACCCCCCGGAAATCTTTTGGGCCAACGTGGCGCAAGGCGGCACCGCCATCTTCCACCTGCCACTGGTGCCCCGCCGCCGCGGCCGCCTGCGCCTCGAAACCCTCCATCTTCGCTGGACCGGCCCGCTCGGCCTCAACCGCCGCCAACGCAACATCCCTATCGCGCGCGATATCGATGCCGTACCCAACATTGCCGACGTGCAGCGCGCGGCCCTCAATTTCTTCGACCGCGATGCGCTGATCGGCCTGAAGATGCAGCGTGAACGCGGCGAAAGCACAGAGTTCGACGCCCTGCGCGACTTTGTTCAAGGCATGGACCCCCGTGCGATCGACTGGAAACATTCCGCCCACCACGCGCGCCTGGTCGCCAAGGAATTTCGCATCGAGCGAAACCACCCAGTCATCCTCGCCTTCGACACCGGCTACCTGATGCGAGACCCGATCGACGGCATCCCGCGCCTCGATCACGCGATCCAGGCCGGGCTTTTTCTGGGCTACACAGCGCTGCGCACCGGAGACCTAGTGGGTCTCTTCGGCTTTGACTCCGCCATCCGCCACTACGCGCCGCCACGCGGTGGCACTAGCGCTTTCAATCGCCTGCAATCCCAGGCCGCCGGCCTCGACTACACGGCCGAGGAAACGAATTTCACCCTGGGCCTCGCCGAACTCGCCATCCGCCTCAAACGCCGCGCCCTCGTTGTGCTGTTCACCGATTTCGTCGACACCGTCACCGCCGAACTGATGGTCGAAAGCCTGAAGCGCCTCTCCGCCCGACACGTGGTGGTCTTTGTCTGCCAGCGCGACCCGGCACTGACCGCGCTAATCGATCGCCGCCCCGACCAATCGCGCACATTGGCCGAAGCGGTCGTCGCCCACGATCTGCAAGCTGAACGCCGCTGCGTATTCACCCGCCTCGAACGCATCGGCATCCATTGCATCGACGCGCCTCGCGGCGCCGTCTCCGTCGCCCTGGTCAACAAATACGTTAAGATCAAGCAGCGCGGGCTGCTGTGAGGGAGGCAAGAAAGGCCTTGTTTTCTGACGAAAAGAAGGAAACGACTCTTGTCTCTTCGGAGGCCCTTCAGCCTAACCGGCTAGCGTCGATGAAATCATGAGCCGGATCACACTCAAAAGCGCTACCTTCCGAGCACAGCGGCAAGCCGACTGGCTGGCCCTGGAAACCCTTTTGACACGCTGCAAACTTGGTGGCATACGAAAATTATCGTTTGAGGAGCTACAAAAACTCCCACTCCTCTACCGCTCTACCCTCTCTTCGCTCTCAGTCGCCCGCGCTATCGCGCTCGACCGCTACCTGCTGCTCTACCTCGAAGATCTCGCCCTGCGCGCCTACCTTGTCGTCTACGGCCCCCAGCGCTCCTGGGCCGCCACCGCCAGGCGCTTTCTCTCCACCGGGTTCCCCGCCGCCACCCGCGAAGCATGGCCGCATATCTTAGCCGCCTTCCTCTGCATTCTGGCCGGCAGTATCACCGGCTACGCGCTGACCGACCGTGACGAAGCTTGGTTCAGCACCTTCATCCCGCATTCCATGGCAGGTGGCCGCGGCCCTGGCAGCACCCGCAGCGAGCTCCTTCAGCAGGAAATCTTCGCGCCGTGGCCAGGCTTCGCCGAAAGCTTCGGTCTGGCCGCCAGCTTCCTCTTCCAGCACAATACCATTGTCGGGATCATGAGCTTTGGCCTGGGGATCTTCGCGGGCCTGCCAACCATCGGCCTGATGCTCTACCAGGGCCTTGTCTTCGGCAGCTTCCTCTGTCTGCACGCGCATCGCGGGCTGCTGGTCGCCTCCATCGGCTGGGTCTCCATCCACGGCATCACCGAATTCGGAGCCATCATCATCAGCGGCGCCGGCGGCTTCTATATCGCCGAAAAACTTGTCTTCCCTGGCCGCCTCACCCGTGCCGACAGCTTGGCCCTGCACGGCGAAGCTGCCTCCCGCCTCGCTGTCGGCGCCATGCTGTTGTTCATGCTCGCTGCCATCCTCGAAGGCGGTTTTAGGCAACTCGTCGCCAGCACCCCGCTGCGGCTGATGATCGGCATCACCGTGGGCGCAAGCTGGATCACCTATCTTGCCGCCCCACGCAGGGCGGTCCGCCGATGAGCGGCGCTGCCGACCGCACGGCCGCGTTCCTGGGTGCCACGACCCGCAGACGGCACGCCATCACCACCCCGGAAGGCGTGCACCTCACCCTTGAACTCGCCGATTCTGGCGAGCGCGCAGCCGCCTTTCTGATCGATCTGATATTCATCCTGATCGCAAACATTGCCCTTCTGCTCGTATTGCTCTTTGCGATCGGCCTGTTTTCGCTCGGCTCGCTGCATCAGACGCGCCTGGTTCTCGCCCTTCTGCTGTTCACCAGCTTCCTCATCCGCCACCTCTATTTCGTGCGCTTCGAACTCGCCTGGCAGGGCGTTACTCCGGGCAAGCGCCTGATCGGGCTGCGTGTCGTCGACCGCGCAGGAGGCCCGCTGCTGCCCGGCGCCGTCGTCACCCGCAACCTCACACGCGAGGTCGAGTGCTTCTTGCCGCTGCTCGCGATATTTGTAGCCGGCGGCGGCACCATCAGCGGGCTGTTTTTCGCCGCCTGGTTCCTAGGGCTGGCCTTCATCCCGCTGTTCAACGGGGATCGCCGCCGGGTCGGTGACATGCTGGCCGGCACCCTCGTCATGGCCGCGCAGAAACGCGTTCTGCTCCCCGATCTGGCGGAGGAGGCCGCAACCTATGCTTTTGCCGACAGACAGCTGCGCGAATACGGCGCCTTCGAATTACAGGTTCTCGAAGATGTCCTGCGTCGCCCGTCAAACCCGGAAAACCAAAAACTCCTGGCCGACATCTGTCAGCGCGTCCGCAAACGCATCGCCTGGCCCGACCCTCTCCCACCCTCACAGGCGGCCGCCTTCCTCGCCCAATTCTACGCCGCCCAACGCGCCCACCTGGAGCGCGAACAACTTTTCGGGCGGGGACGATCGCAAAAGGCTGAACCCGCCTCAGAAAAATGAAAGTTTTTTGCTTCTTTTCTTCAGAAAAGAAGTTCTTCCTTCTTTTGACTCACGATGAGGATGAAGTGCATCGGCCCCTCACTTATGATGGGCATGAAACAGTTTGAGCTGTGCTGAGAACGCGTCGGCAAGGGCGTGGGCCTCATCCACTGCCGCGTTGCCTTGCTCGATCAACGCCTGCTTTTGCGCATCCGTTGTGCCTGGCGGGGCATGGTCTGCCATCGCGTTACGGCAGGCCTGGTAGGCTTCAAGCTCCACCACGAAGGTCTGGATACTGTCGTGCCCCAGCTTCATGTCGGCGTCGGTGGCCGTGGAGCCATCCGGCGGCACCGGCGGCGGCCCTGGCAGCAGGCAATCGGTGGACACCGCTGCGGCGGCTGGCGGCAGTGCCGGCTTTGGCGCCACACTCGGGGCGGCAGGAGCGGTGGGGGGTAGCGCCCGTTGGAGCGCAGGAACCGGCGCTGGCGAGGCATGTTTTTCCTGAAAGTAATAAACGGCGCCTCCGGCCGCTGCCAGCACGATCACGGCCAGTGCAGCCACCACGACAGATTTTGCTTTCACCGCGTAACCACTCTTCAAGCCTCGGCCCCGCTTTATGCCCCGTAGCTGGCCCATGCAAGCCCGGGTGATCGAAATGGCTGCCGTTCGGTAAGATGCCGCTAGGCATGTCACCGCCTCGCTAAGCTATAACCGTAAAATCAATGGCTTACCGCCATCGAGGTATTGCATGTTTTCACCAGTTTCGGGGTTAACGGAGTTGGAGCCGACCGAAACCTCATCGCAAGCCATGTTGATCCGATTTCAGCGATTACAAACGGTCTTTGGTCGTGCCTCATCGCATACAGCGCTCCAACTGCGATACGCCCAGACGCAGCCGCTTGCACCGCCGAAAAGTGCCGACCTTCAGAAATGCTGCCGCGCGGTCTACCGCCGATTAAGGCGGCCGCAGACTTTATCCATTTGCCGGCCACCTAGTGAGCCCATACCGATATCAGCCAATTGTCGAGCTGACCCGCCAAGTAGCTATAAATGATTGCCGAAATTGTGGAAAATTGAACTCAAGTTTTCAGCACTGACACCTGGAAGACTGCGATTTGTCGCGGGAATTGAGAGCGCCAGACAGCCAGGCGAACGCAAAGTCTCAAGCGACTTTGTCTTGCCTCGCCAAAACATGTGCATTAGCACATATCTCAAGCCAGACATTAAAGCTGAGATCGGGAACGTTTTCTATTGGTGCGCTTCTATCGATATATCCTTTGAGGAGCCCGGGACGTATGCGTTCGACCGTTCCAGGAGTATAAGCTGGCCCGGCCTCCACGACCCACAGCAGCGTATTCCTTGAATATGCGTTGATGGCATCGTGTAAGGATATAACCTGATCCTCCTCTACGCGCTCAACCGACTTCCACACAAAAACCTTGTCTCCAGACTCAAGGCTTCTTATCAGCTTTCGTTTCAAAAAGCGTAATCGATCTGCGAAATCCGACAATAGCGATGCTTCCTCGATCTTACCTTCATGTTTCCATGTGTGGTAATGAACTGAGAATGCTCTATCGCGTATCATGTGCTCTCTCACCCTTCCACTGCCAAAGAAAGGCTCGAGATTTTGCACTAAGCCAAAACCATCAAACCTGCTCGTTAAGCAAGAGAGCAGGCTCCCGAGAGGGCAGCCGGCAAATCGAAACAAGCCCAGAGGTTCGGCTCCGCATTCTCGCTGCACAAGGCCGAATTCGCAATTGGCGCCTAGGCTTTCAAAATCACTGATAAAACTCACTGCTGTCGTTTGAATACGCGCTTCCAATTCCTTGATTGAAATCCCAAGGCCGACTTTGTTCTTTGCCGAGAAAGCTGGAAGTGGTAGCTCAAATGCCTTCTGAGCCTTGTATAAGTTGATATCAGGATTATTACTGAACACCGAGCTTAGGCACGCTCTGAATTGCTCTTCGTTGACAGTATAAGTATCGCAATCGGCACCCTCACAACTCCTGCCAAAGACCCAGCCTGTCGGCTGCCCGAACACTTCCCCGATACCAGACTGAACAAAGCCCGGATGGTAGTCGCTGCCTCTCAGACCGCCAACAAGCGTGTCTGGGGCGGAGAACAAAGAAGCATGGAAGGCCGATCCATATTCACCGATTATCTCTCGCACCGACGCAAAAAGCATAAGCTGCGCTCGGATGCTCATTGTCTCCGATTGCACGATGGGGAAGCCCGCTTCCTTGGCAATGGAGATAATACTTCTGCGATTCAGCAGACGCACGCTCGTATCCGAGCGGGCCAGCAGAAAAACTCGAGACGGAATATCTCTATCCCGAACATCAAAACCGTAGCGCCTCAAAGATCGGTTGAATAAGACGACAAAATTTCTCATGAGCGAGGAACATTGGACACCATTATGCAACAAGGTTGGCATGACCAATGTATCGCCCTGAAGCACTTCACCTTCGTCGTCGGGAATCAAGCGAGATCCATAAACCCCATACAGACTGAGCAATTCGCGGCCGAACGCAGGAATTTTTCTTGGGACAGCGAACCAGCAATCACGCACGTTGAAACCGGCTGACTCCAAGACCACCAGTCGCGGCAAAATAGCCGTCAGCCAGTGACCGTAGCTAAGGTATCCGGAGCCAGGCGGAATAATTGAGGCCAAAACGCCCGGCACTTTTCGGCGCCGGTGATTGGAGAGTTTTCTCTCCAAGTTCGAGTGGGCTTCCTCAACGTCGCCCTGATGTATCTTGAGGTCTTTAGCAACCAAGAAGCTGCCGTCGCCGTTAAGTAAAAATCCACAGAAAACCCTGACATCTTGGCTAGTATAAACACCGATATTCCACATGTCGGTATGCTGATAATAGCGTTCGGCAACTTCAGCCGGGAATGTGCCGAAAGAGAATGAGGGCGCGGTTGGTAGCCGCGTAAAAGCTGGAATAAGCAATTTGAAGTCGGCGTTCTCGGAGAGTGGTTTCCAACAGATCGCCATAATCGAAGGCTTGCTCCCCGCGCGCTGCCTCAGCCGCCACTAAGCTCTCCTACCGCCAAGTGGATCGGAAAGCACAAATCTAAGCGCATTTTCGAGGGTTTGGCAAATGAACGCGCTCCATCAGAATGCCGGCGTGCATTTGACCCAAAATTGCAATACGCCCCCGAGTGCGCAGACGCAGACTCATGGCGATACTTCCCCTCGAGATGCGGGCAGTAGAGGTTGGCGATCCTCCAGCGGCTTGACAACCTAGATTTGCGGTTCGTGACCCCCCATACAGAGGATCTGCACACGCGCACACGAAGTTGTCTTGGGGCGATTAACTGCCTGCTGAAGGGACATTGTTGTGGCAGAAGATTCCGCCACCTAGAGCGGGATGCGATATGGTCCGATCGGTTTCGTCGGACGCATCTCGCTCTAGCTCTTTGTTTTGGCGAGCATGTTTAGCCGGCGGCTGACCGCTTTTAGCCGGCTCATGCTCTGATCTTATTGCTCACCACCGACTCCCGCGGGTAAACAATGATCGAGAGATAGGTCATCGGCTTCTTAATCAGCCGCTCAGGCCCGTGCGGGGCGGCGGAATCGAATAGCAGGGCATCCCCCGGCTGCAAATGATACGTCTCTTCGCCGTGCCGATACATCACCTCGCCTGCCAGCATATAGATGAACTCAGTCCCGGCGTGCCGGAAGCCGGTATAGGGAACCGCCTCCTCGCGCAGGGTTATCAGGTAGGGCTCCACCACCATGTCACCACCGATGGCATGCCCCAACAGATTATATTGGTGGCCCACCTTGGTGCCGCGGCGTTCGATGAGTACGCCCTGGCCGGATTTCACGTAAGAGCAATCGCGCTTTTCCTCGAATGATGCGAACAGTTGCGTCAAAGGCACGTTCAGGGAGGCTGCGACCGCCTGCAACGTGGCGAGCGAAGGCGAAATCTGCCCGTTCTCGATCTTCGACATCATGCCGGCGGAAATGCCGGCGGCATGGGCGAGATCCATGACAGTCAGTTCCACCCGACGGCGCAGGCTACGGATTTGCGCACCGATCGCTTGTTCCAGCGTCAGTTCGGGCGCTGCCGCGGCGTTTGAGCCGGTCGCGAAGCTTTTGGCCGCGTCGATTTCCGGAGTCTGCCGCTGTTGCCTGTTTACTGTCATTTGCTCAGGCACTGTTGATCCGGCGCCGTGCCCACCAAGAGCTTTTCCCCATTATCGAACTGCGCAAGCCAATCGACCGCCAGCGAACGATAACGGGCGAGCCCCTTATACTCCGCCACCGCGGGATCGAGATCGCGCAGCACGCGATGCAGGCGTTTAGCCCATTTGAAAACGCGAGCGAGATCCTGCAGGCTGATGAGGTAGCAGCGGATGCCGAACAGGATGGCGTTGCTGCGAGGCAGCCGAAACAGCGTTTGCAATTCCACGCGCAGATGCAGTTTGGCGCCAATGTTTTCGGGCGTGAGAGTAGTACGGTCCGGCCCCCAATACGGATAGTTTTCCGGCGAGGTATCCAGACGGGGATTGACGGTAAACGTCCAATTGGTCCGGCGCACCGGAGCGCCGTGCTGCAGCCGCAGCAGGAAGGCAAGGGCGCGATCGAATACCCCGGCCTCATGGGCGCCAGGCACCGGACCGTGCCATTCCATGAACGACATACCAAGATCGAAATCGAGCGACCAGTCCGCCTGGCACGTCACCATGCCGCCATCAAGATAGAGCGTGCCGTTGCGCTGATCCTGCAACGTGAAATCGCCCTGTATCTGGCGCGTGATATATTCAAAGGGTTTTTGGGGCAGCGTGTCTGCCCGGCCGAAAATAAAGTTCTGTTCCACACCTAGCGGACGATTCACCCATGTCCATTCATCACCAGTCCGGAAAAGGCTGAAATGCACTGGATAATCAGCCGCCAGGCTCTCCATGATCAGTTCCAGTGTGTCCCACGCTGCCACTTCCATATGCGGCAGCACCTGGCAGCGGCGCGGGTCGGCGGCAAGTGTGATCGCACGGTCACGGCACTCGGCGATGTAGTGTTCGTCGGTATCGAATACGGCATCGTAGGCGGCGGTCGGGCCGCCCCGCCTGTGCGGCTCCAGATTCACCACGTAGCGGTAGGCATCTTCCGGAAACGGGAAAGGAAAGCGCAGGATCGCCGCGTCGCTGTTGCTGTAGACGAAATCGTCCCTGAATGTTTCATGCGGCTTGAAGTCAATCGTCATTGGCCCGGCTCCCCTTGAGATGACTCCATTTCAGATATCAAGCACGAGCTCGCCTGATCTCGCGCGTGAAACGCAGGTCATGATTGCATCGCCTCGCGCCCGCTCTTGCGGCGTGAGAAAGTGATCGCGGTGGTCCGGTTCGCCTTGCAGCACTGGCAGTTTACACTGCCCGCAGGCACCGCCCCGGCACAGGCAGGGCGCATCGATGCCTGCCTGTTCCAGCGCATCAAGCAGGCTTTGATCGGCGCCGATGTGAAGCGTAAGGCCGGCCCGCGCGAGCACGGCGCGGAACGGCTGGCCGGATGCCGGGGCGCCGAAGAATTCCTGGTGGATACGGCTGGACGGCCAGCCCAACGACCGCGCAGCCGAAGCCATCTGTGCCATGAAACTGTCCGGGCCGCATAGATAAAGATGCGTGCCGAGCTTCTGCCTGCTCAGGATTTTGGGAGCATCGAATCCGCTGGAGCGGCCAGTTGGATGGACATGGGCATGCCGCCAAGGGAAGAGCAGGTTTGCGAAGGCCGCTTCCTCCGCGCCCCGGCAGCGCAAATGGAGTTCATAGGCACTCCCGGTTTCCGCGAACGCAGCCAGGTAGGAGAGGAAGGGTGTGACACCAATACCGCCTGCCAGCATTAGGTGTTTGCGTGCCGTAGTGGCCGGCCAGAAAAGATTGTTCGGACCGCCGAGAGAGACCACCTGACCCTTCTTCAGGCGGTCGTGGATATAGGCCGATCCGCCGCGCGAGGCACCTGCCCGGCGGACGATGATGCTGTACTCATGACGTGCGCCAGGCCGTGAGGTGAGCGAATAAGGATTGCGCCAGGTTCCCTGTTCGGCGCGCAGTGCCAGCACGACATGGGCGCCGGCGGAGGCGGCGGGAAACTGCGGTTTGTCCAAAGGTTTGAATCTGATTAGCCGCAGATCGGCCGAAAGGTTTTCCAGGCTGGCCACTTCGGCCTGCATCCAGGCAACGCTCATGGATACAGTGTTTGCAACGGCGGCAGAATGCCGGGTTCTTCGGCATCCGCCTGGATTCCCATAAAGGCGGCTAAGCGACGGGAAAAATGATCGCGCACGAACAGCGTGGCGCCACACCCCAGGCAGGGTGTCAGATTGGTGTTAACGTTCTCGATCATCGTCTTGCAATGGGTGCAATAGATGCGCCTGTGCAGGCTGCCGGCTTGGGCGAGAAAAACCTCGTCCTCCGCCATTCCCACGCGGCGCGCCGTATTGGCAGCATCCCAGATGAAACTTTCGGTGCCCACGGCATAAAGCCGCAGCCCGGCAGTCTCCCGAAGCAGCCTTGCCTCCAATGCGGCAAGAAGGCCGGTCGCCTCAGGAAAGACTGCGTTCCCCTCAACAGACTTCGAAGACACCACCCAAAATTCAAGATCATCAAGCGGTGTCTCGAAAGCCGCGCGTGGAAAAGGGCACTGGTCGGAGACAGCAAGGTGGCGCGATCCCGCTGGATCGACCCGCAGCCTGCTGTAAATCGGCCGGCTTTTGATGCCCTGCTGCATATGGCTAGCCCATCGCATTTCGCTTGGTCTTGCCGGGATCGTCGAATGGCAGGCTGTGCGTGGCGGCAGCCACAGCATCCTTGCTATCGCCGATGCAAACCGTGCGCCCAGGGATAGCGTAATCGGGCGCCAACCGGCCTATGGCCATGGATTTGCCGGTGAGCGTAGACGCCATGGCGCAGGTGACCACGCCTATCTCGGTCTCCCGATCATAAACCTTGGCGCCGTTCGGCACCGCCTCGGCGCCCTCGGCAAGCAGACCAAAGATTTTGAACCTTTCCCGCCCACGCAAGCGGAAATGCTCGGGGGCGCCGAGAAAGCCGGTTTTGCCCGGGCTTACGGTGAAATCGAGCCCCAATTCCCACAGCGTATCTCCTGCTTGCTCATGCGCGAACGGATACATCTCGGAATTGTCGTACGGATAGAAAAGCAGATAGCTTTCGACACGCAGCAGGTCTAGCACTGTGAAGGCACAAGGCACGATGCCGAGATCGGCGCCGGTTTCCAAGATGGTATCCCATATTGCCGGCGCATCTTCCCCCTTGCAGAAAATTTCGTAGCTGCGCACACCCGTATAGCCGGTACGGGAGATCATTACGGGTTTCTTGAACAGGGTGGTTTGCGTGTGGTGGAAATATGTCAGCTCGGCAATGCCTGGCACGTGGCATTTGAGAAAATCCACGGCGCTCGGGCCCTGCACCGAGAGATCGTGTAGATCGTCGTCGTAAAGCATCGCCACGTTGCGCCCATAGGCAGCGGTCGCCAGCGACTCATGCGCGGCGCCGCTGCCATGCACCACCATCCAGGCATTGGGCCCGGTGCGATACAGGATCCCGTAATCTATGAACTTGCCGGCATCGTTTAAAAAACACGTGTAGGCGGAGCGGCCAGGCGTGATCTTACGCACGTCGCGCGTGGTTACGTAATCCAGCACGGCCGTTGCATGCGGGCCCACGAGGTGCAGCTTTTCCAGGCCGGACACATCCATGAGCCCAGCCCGCGTACGGATCGCGACATGCCCCTCCCATAGATCGGAGGCATAGGTCCAGGCGGTGCCCATGCCATTCCAATCCTCGAGCGAAGACCCAAGGGCACGGTGACGCTCGGCCAGGGCTGAAACGCGCCAGGACGATGTCATGCCCCCCTCCCGGCGCCCGCGCGCAGACACAGAAGTATTTTGGTTCTTTTCTCGAGAAAAGAACGGCTTTCTTTCATTGTCTCAACAATCCAGTGTATGCGCATGTTCCCACGCGCTGAGGTGGCGCATATAGCTGTCCCATTCGGCCAGCTTCAGTTTTTCGTAGGCGACGCAAAAGTCCTCGCCAAGCGTCGTGCGCAAGGGAGCACAGGCAGAAAACGCCCTTACAGCATCCAGCAGGTTCAATGGCAGGCGGCGAACCTCGCCCGCGGACTCATACATGTTTCGATCCAGCGGCGGCCCGGGATCAAGCGCACGCGCCACGCCGTCCAACCCCGCTGCCAACAGTGCCGCTTGCAGCAGATACGGATTCACCGCGCCATCGGCCAAGCGATATTCGAACCGCCCTGGCCCAGGCACACGCACCATGTGGGTGCGGTTATTGCCGCCCCAGCTTATCGTGCTTGGCGACCAGGTCGCGCCGGAGAGGGTCACGGGCGCGTTGATGCGCTTAAAGCTGTTTACGGCCGGATTGGTCAGCGCACATAGCGCTTCCGCATGCGTGATGATGCCACCGAGAAAATGGCGCGCCAGCGCCGATAGCCCGAGTTGATCATCACCGGCAAAGGCGTTCTGCGAACCGCGCCAGACGGACAAATGCGCATGGCAACCCGACCCGGTAAGCCCAGCAAAAGGTTTCGGCATAAAGGTCGCCCGCATGCCATGCTTTTCCGCAATCGTGCGCACCATGTATTTGAAAAACACGTGGCGGTCGGCAGTTATTAGCGCCGGCGCAAAAGCCCAGTTCATTTCGTACTGGCCGTTCGCGTCCTCGTGGTCGTTCTGATACGGCTCCCAGCCGAGCTCCTCCATCGCATCCGCGATCTCGGCGATCACGTCGAAGCGGCGCATCAGAGTCAGCTGATCGTAACAGGGTTTTTCCTGCGCGTCGGCGCCATCGGCGATGGCTTGCCCGTTCGGGTGGATCAGAAAGAACTCAGGTTCCACGCCGGTGCGCATCTCGAGGCCGAGCGAAGCAGCCTGGGCGCTCAGTCGGTGCAGCACATGGCGCGGCGCCTGCGCCACCGCTTTGCCGCCCATCATCGGATCGGCCGCCAGCCAGCCGACTTCCTTTTTCCAGGGAAGCTGAATGAGCGTGCGTGGGTCGGGCACCGCAAGCACGTCGGGGTCGGCCGGCGTCATGTCGAACCAGGTGGCGAAGCCGGCGAAGCCAGCGCCATCCTCGGCCATGGCATCGATCGCGCGGGCAGGCACCAGCTTGGCGCGCAGCACGCCAAACAGATCGGTGTAGGCGATCAGAAAGTAGCGAATGCCGCGTTCGGCCGCGATGTCCGACAGCGCGCTCATTGGCCGGGGATCCAGCTCGTGCCGGCCAGTGGCACGCGCGCCATGGCAGCGGCTTCGACGGTCAGGGCCACGAGGTCCTCTGGTTCCAGATTATGTATATGGCTCTTGCCGCAAGCGCGCGCGATGGTCTGCGTTTCCAGCGTCAGCACGGCGAGGAAATTGGCGAGGCGCCGGCCGCCCAGAACCGGATCTAGCCGCGACGCCAGATCAGGGTCCTGCGTGGTGATGCCGGCGGGATCGCGGCCCTCGTGCCAAGCGTCATAGGCGCCCGCATGGGTGCCCATGGCCGCATATTCGGCCTCGTAGCAGGGCTCGTTATCGCCCAGTGCCACCAGCGCCGCCGTACCGATGCTCACCGCATCCGCCCCCAGGGCCAAGGCCTTGGCCACATCCGCGCCGTTGCGAATGCCGCCCGATACGATCAGTTGTACCGTGCGATGCAGGCCCAGATCCTGCAATGCCTGCACGGCCGGGCGGATGGCGGCCAGGATGGGCAGACCGACATGTTCGATGAACACGGTCTGCGTGGCCGCGGTGCCGCCCTGCATGCCATCCAGCACCACCACGTCCGCACCCGACTTGGCCGCCAGCGCCGTGTCGTAATACGGCCGCGAGGCACCCACTTTCACGTAAATCGGCTTCTGCCAATCGGTGATTTCCCGCAGCTCAAGAATTTTTATCTCCAGGTCGTCCGGCCCGGTCCAATCTGGATGGCGGCAAGCGCTGCGCTGATCGATGCCGGGGGGCAGTGTACGCATGGCGGCGACGCGCCTATTCACCTTCTGGCCTAGCAACATGCCGCCCCCGCCAGGCTTGGCGCCCTGGCCGATCACGATCTCAATGGCGTCGGCGGCGCGCAGATCGTCGGGGTTCATGCCGTAACGGCTCGGCAGATATTGATACACCAGCGTTTTGGAGTGTTCCCGCTCCTCCTGTGTCATGCCGCCATCGCCGGTGGTGGTGCTGGTGCCGGCAAGGCTTGCGCCGCGACCCAGCGCTTCCTTGGCCTGTGCGGAAAGGCTGCCAAAACTCATGCCGGCGATAGTAATGGGGATGCGCAAGGCGATCGGCTTCTTGGCATGCCGGGCGCCCAGAACCACGCCGGTTTCGCAGCGCTCGCGATAACCTTCCAACGGATAGCGGCTGATGCTGGCGCCCAAAAACAGCAAATCGTCGAAATGCGGCAATTTGCGTTTCGCGCCGGCGCCGCGGATATCGTAGATGCCGGTTGCGGCGGCGCGGCGAATCTCTGCGAGTGCCTCGCGATCGAATGTCGCACTTTCACGCGGCGCAGGGCGTGGCGTGCGCATCAATACGCACCCGCATTGTCCGGATGGAAATGATAAAGTTGTCGGGCCGACCCGTAACGCCTGAACGCCGCCGGATCTGCCTGTTCGAACCCCGCTTCACGCAGGCGGCCGGCAAGGGCGGAAACATGCTCAGTACGCATCGGCTTCTCCAGACAGTCCGAGCCGAGGCTGGCGACCGTGCCGCGGACAAAAATCTCGGCTTCGTAGATGCTGTCACCAAGATTGTCGCCGGCATCGCCCAGCACGGTCAGTGTGCCGGCCTGGGCCATGAAGGCACTCATATGGCCGATATTGCCGCCGACCACGATATCCACGCCTTTCATGCTGATACCGCAGCGTGATGCGGCGTTACCGCAGATCACCAGCAGGCCGCCATGCGCGCTGGCGCCGGCGGCCGCACTTGCATCCCCCTGCACGATTACACGGCCGGACATCATGTTCTCCGCGACACCATTGCCGGCATTGCCTTCGATCACCACAGTGGCACACTTGTTCATGCCGGCGCAGAAATAGCCGGCATGGCCCGCGATCTCCACGCGCACCGGCGCTTGCACGCCCGCCGCCAACGCATGCTTGCCGCGCGGGTTGAGAACCCGCCAAAAACTCTGATTGGTATCGGCGCGCAACCCATGCAGGGTCGAATTCAGGTATCGGGTGGGATGTTCCGCAAGATCGATGGTAACAACGCTCATGCCGCTTGTTCCCACGCGTAGACGTGTGCGGGTTCAGGCTCCCACACGCGGGCATCCTCGATGCCCGGGAGATCGACCAGGGCACGGTATTCGCTGCCGAACGCAACCCAGGCGTCGGTTTCCGCCATCACGGCGGGTTTGCAGCAAATCGGATCGCGCAACACGGCAAAGCCTGTGCGCGTGCCGACCACGAAGGTGAAAAACCCATCCAGGTCCGACAGGCTGGCATAGAGTGCTGCCTCCAGCGAATCGCCTTCGCGTATGCGCCAGGACAGATAGGCTGCGGCAACCTCCGTGTCGTTTTCGGTTTCGAACTGCAGCCCCTCACGGATCAGACGACGGCGGACGGAGTTATGGTTGGACAGGCTGCCGTTATGCACAAGGCACTGATCCATACCGGTGGTGTAGGGGTGCGCGCCCTCGGTGGTGACGGCGCTTTCTGTCGCCATGCGCGTGTGGCCGATGCCGTGGGTGCCGGCCATATGCGGCAGGCCGAAGCGTTCGGCGACGTGTGCCGGCAGGCCGACTTCCTTGAACAGCGCCATGCGGCGGCCAGCGCCGACGATCGTGATGCCCGGCAGGGCCGCCAGTCTTGCGCGGATGACCGAACAGTTGGCGACCGGCACATGCAACACGGCGTGGCTGTGATGCAGGTCCACCTGCACGTGGAACAGTTCGGCCAAGCCGATCAGGTCGGCATCCGCCGCGCCGCGCACCGTAAGTTTGATGTTGTCGGTTTCGGCGCCGTAGACGGCAAAGCCAGCGCTATCCGGTCCGCGGTCGCGCATGGTGCCGAGCATGGCGGCCAAATATGCGCCGAGGCTCGCCTCCTGGCCGGGTCGCTTGAAGAACAAGCCGACAATGCCGCACATTTTGTCGCTCCACTCGTCGTGCGGGAGGTTACATTGGGGACGCCGTCCGGTCAACGACGAGGAAACAAGTTTTCCTGGGAGGAATTTTACAGCTGCTGGGCAAGCCACCGGGTCGGGCACAATGCCGCCTTCGGCTCTGCACCCTTCGGCTCGCGATCAATGTGACTGCGCCGCCGGGCAGGCCTCGGCCGCAGGCGGCGTGGCGAGAGCAGAGGGCAAGTTCGACGGGAAAAATGTCCGGGCGGGGGTGGCCTTCAAAAAATCGTAGGCGGGAGTGTGGGATGTGGTGACCGCAGGAACGCCGTTGAGCGGCTGGATCTTTCGGAACGCCCGCAACGCCGCCGTAGGACCATCGCCGAAGGCGCGGGCGGGCGTTTGCAGGTGGCGAAGGTCCATCCAGAAGGCGCCGGTGCGCAAATCGAGCGAGAGAAGGTGAAACGTGTCGTCCACCGCCTGGCGGGCGCGGGCGGCCTTCAGCCTGGTCTGGCCCTCCAAATCCTCGACTGTCGCGACGATGGCCTGGCCTTCAGGCGGCACGGGCACTTCTAGCCCCTGAATTTCCTGGAAGAGATCCACGGGGAGGTAGCCACCGCCGCCGTACCGGTCCGCCTGTTCGGGCGTCACGAAATCGGTCGCGCGCAGCACGGTGAAGAAGGGATTGGTGAAGCGCTCGATGCGCAGCATCACCGCCACGTCCATATTCGCGATGGCGATGGTGAACGCCTCCAGATCGTTTGCCATGGGGTAAGGGTCCCAGCTGGCATCGGAGAATACGTAGCCGTGCTCCCCATGGCTCTCCGGGCCGCCTTTCACGTAGAACTTCATCATCTGCGGCGTCGAAAGCTCCCATGAGTCCTGAGGGGAAACGTTGGGCCGCACCGCGGGATTATGGTCCGAGGCGTTGATGGCGATCAGAATGTCATGCCGCAGCGCGGCCCAGGCCTGCCAGGCGGATCCTTGGCGCTGGCTGGAGGCGCGCAGGCTTTCGGGGTCCTGGATAATCCGGGTCGGATCGTCCTGGAACAGGTAACTGCCGCGAATGAGGTTCAGCACCCGGGCCGCATCCCAGTTCAACCAGGGATACGGGTGGTTCGACTGAACCGGCAGGCTCAGCGGCGTCACGCTGGAATCCATGCCGTTGAGATCTATGGCGTAGATCATGTCGGCCCAATCCAGGGCATCGCGCGCGTCCGCCAGCAACAGAACCGCCTGGGCGACGGCGTAGGCATCCGTGCTGATCAGTGCCGCGTCATCCGCGCCGAAGGGATGCAAAGGCGTCAACCCGGCGCGCCGCAGGGCGATCGCGGCCGGCATGGGTTCGCCTTGGTAATAGACGTCGCCACGGCCGACCATGGCGGCGCCGATGTCGCCCAGTTGCGCGAGATCGCCTTCCCCCAGCGTGCCACGTGACTCGACGACTGGCGTGATGTGATCATTCAGCAGATCGAGCAGCATCTGCGTCAGCGGCGGGCTTGCGGCCTCATACGTCATAGTATTGGCGCGCACGGCCATCATGGCCCGCACGATGTCTTCGCCCTCCAGCTCGGGGCCGTAACCAGCCACCTCACCACGCGAAAAAGTCTTGAGCTGCCGATCGGCGATCTTGGCCTTGTTCTCCGGCGAGAGGGGATCGCCGGCGAAAAGGCTTACCTCCCGTTGTTGGCCGGCGCCGCGATTGAACCAATAGACCGGTATTCCTTCCGTCGCCGCTTCCAGCAGCAAGCCGTAGGCATCCGCCGAGCGTTGCCTGGCCTGGGACGACAGTTCCACCTTTGCACCATGGCGGGCGATACCGATCACCTGCTCGATCGTCAGGTCATGGCCGGTCAACACAACTTTCGTAGCCGCATCGGCTGAATCGCTGAAGCGATATGCGGGATCAGCCTGCGCCTGTGTTAAGAAAGAGCCCATGAGGCAAGCGAGTGCCGCCGCCCTGCTGATACGCACGCGATTGATGATCTGCACTTCCTCCGTCTCCCATGGAGCTGCAGTGCGAATGCCTTACGCTGCCGAGCAGATCGATGACCCCACGCAAAAGGTTGGGTTAGCCCGCTTTGCCTGGCAAGCCTCCCACGGCTCCATGCCTCATGCGGCGGCGCTGTCGGATTTCTTCTCGTTGCGCTTGCGCTCGTTCGGGTCGAGGTAACGCTTGCGGATACGCACGGCGCTCGGGGTCACCTCCACCAGCTCGTCGTCTTCGATATAGGCAAGCGCCTGTTCCAAGCTCATGCGGCGTGGCGGGACCAGCAGCATCGCCTCGTCCTTGCCGGCGGCACGGATGTTGGTGAGCTTCTTTTCCTTGATCGGGTTGATGTCGAGATCGCTCTCGCGGCTGTGCTCGCCCAGGATCATGCCGACATAGACGGCCTCGCCGGGGCTCACGAACAGGGTGCCGCGCTCCTGCAGATACCACAGCGCATATTGCACGGCGGCACCATTCTCGGAGCTGATCAGGGAGCCGTTGCGGCGGCCCTCGATGGCGCCAGCCCAGGGATGGTAGCCGGCAAACAGGCGGTTCATGATACCGGTGCCGCGGGTGTCGGTGAGAAACTCGCCATGATAGCCGATCAGGCCGCGGCTGGGCATGTTGAACGTGAGCCGCACCTTGCCGCCGCCTGATGGCCGCATATCCTGCATCTGCCCTTTGCGACGGCTCAGCTTCTCCACCACCACGCCAGAGTAAGGCTCGTCCACGTCCACCAGAACTTCCTCGAACGGCTCTTCGCGGTCGCCGGTCTCTGGATTGGTCCGTGTCAGAACCTTCGGGCGTCCGATGGACAACTCGAAACCTTCCCGGCGCATCGTTTCGATCAGCACGCCCAGCTGAAGCTCTCCGCGGCCGGCAACCTCGAAAGCTTCGCTCTCGGCGCTTTCCGTAACCCGGATTGCGACGTTGCCCTCAGCCTCACGCAGCAGGCGATCGCGGATCTGGCGCGAGGTGACTTTTTTGCCTTCCTTGCCGCCAAGCGGGCCGTCATTGACCCGGAACGTCATGGCGAGAGTCGGAGGGTCCACGGGAATGGCGTGCAGCGGCTCGGTGAGCTCCGGGGCGCCGATCGAATCGGGGATGGTAGCGTCGGCGAGGCCAGCGACGGCGACGATGTCGCCCGCTTCGGCTTCCTCCACCGTCACCCGGTCGAGGCCACGGAAGCCCAGTAACTTGGTCAGGCGGCCGGTTTCGACGGTCGTGCCGTCCTGTCGCAAAACCTTTACCTGCATGTTGATGCGGGCGCGGCCCTGCTCGATTCGCCCGGTCAGCACGCGGCCGAGATACGTATCGTATTCGAGGATGGAGGCGACCATGCCGAATGGAGCTTCGGCATCGAGCGCCGGCGGCTTCACATGCTCCAGCACCAGGTCGAACAGGGCGGACAGATCTTTTCGTGCCCCCTCTAGCTCCCGGTCTGCCCAGCCCTGTCGACCGGAGGCGTAGAGCATCGGGAAATCAAGCTGATCATCGTCGGCGCCCAGGGCCGCGAAGAGATCGAAAACCTCGTTGTGCACTTCGTCGGGGCGGGCATCCTGACGATCGACCTTGTTGACGACGACGATCGGCTTGAGGCCGCGCTGCAGGGCCTTGCCGACAACGAATTTAGTCTGCGGCAGAACGCCCTCGGCGGCGTCGACCAGTACAAGTGCGCCATCAACCATATTAAGGATACGCTCGACCTCCCCGCCGAAATCGGCGTGGCCTGGCGTGTCGACGATGTTGATGCGGGTTTCTTTCCAGACCACGCTAGCGCATTTGGCCAGAATGGTGATCCCGCGCTCCTTTTCCAGATCGTTGCGGTCGAGCGCCCGCTCCACCACGGCCTGGTGCTCGCGATAGGCGCCGGATTGTTTCAGCAGCTGGTCCACGAGAGTGGTCTTGCCGTGGTCGACGTGTGCGATGATCGCGATATTGCGTATTTGCATGGGGCGGCTCAGTCCGGTCGGGTTTGGTGCAGCCATACCGAAAAGGGCCTGACTTGTGGTCAGACCCTCGGTTTAAAGCCGCCTTCGGAGCCCTACATAGGCATTGGCGTCAGCGGATGCGAGAAAAATACGCACTGACCGCCTATGCCAGGGCAGCTGGGCGCCGCCGTGGCATGATGGCGGCTGGTTTAATCAGCGGCCACCGGCACCAGTGACCTGCTGCGGGTTGCCCGATTCGTTTCCGGGTGCGCTCGTCAGCGCCACCTGGACCGCATGGCGGGCCCCGACCATGTCACGATGGCCAAGGGCGGTCAGCGCCGCGCTGACATTCCGTATCTCGGGGCTGCTATCGGGCGTGTCGGCCTGCGCCGGTAGGGTGCTGCGGTCGAGCAACCGCGTTTCAGCCATTTCGAGCGATTGCTGCGCGAGGCCAGTCTGGTTGCGCATCAGGGCGTGCTGCGCATCACGCAAATACGCCTCTGGCGGTGCGTTCTGGCCCTGGGCCGGTTCCGGCAAGTGCGGCGAAATGGCGGAACGGGCGTCACCCGGGTTAATATTGCTCGCAGCGCTCGAGGCCGGTCCGCTTTCTCCAGTGCCGGGCTGGTGGGCCCAGGGCCAGTTCGCATTCGGTGCAGCCGTTCGCGCGACAGACTGGGCGAAGGCTGGCAGGCAGACTGCGAGCCCAAGCAGGGTAGCGGCCGCTAATGGTGTTTTGCGCATGTGAGTGCATCCTCTCGTTATGGCGCCACGGGGGCGCGAGATCCTTTTTCAACGAAAGGCCGCAGGCAATGGTTGCGCCCACACTTGGGCAGGGCACCATTCCGAAACAGCAAATACCTTGTGCAGCTGCTAAAAGAACGAAGCGGGCGCATTGTTTTCAACGTGGTGAAAGAACAAACCTCACAGGCCGGTCAGGCTGGGTTGTAACGATTGCGCGGGGGATGACCGCACCACTGCCGCAAATCGAAATGGTAAATTTTTTCAAAAGGCGGGCGAGCACCAGTGTTGCCTCGGTGAGCGCGAATTGCGCACCCACGCAGATGCGTGGGCCCGCGCCGAAGGGCATGTAGGTGTATCGCGCGGGCGGCGTAGCACCGGGCAGGAAACGTGTGTGGTCGAACGCCTCCGGCGCATGCCAGTAGTCGCGATGGCGGTGAAGCAACCAGGGGGCAATGGTGATGACAGTGCCCGGCTCTATCGCATGGCCCTGAATCTGGTCCGTCTGCAAGGCCTGACGGATCAGCATGAACGCCGGCGGATAGAGCCGGAGCGTTTCGTCCAGATGTGCACGGATGTGCGGCAGCGCATTCAGGCTGGCATGGGCGCGATCAAGGCTAAGGTCAGCGCCGTCCGCTTCCTCGGAAAGCATGGCCTGGTGGTCCGGGTACAGGGCAGCGAGGTAGCAGGCCCAAAAGAGCGACACGCCGGTAGTTTCATGGCCAGCCAGGATCATCGTGGAGACTTCATCGCGCAACTGGGCGTGATCGAAGCCTGTGCCAGATTCGGGGTCGCGTGCTGAGGATAAAAGGTCGAACAGGTCGCGCGGGCGGCCTTCCTCGGTGGGGCGCGTGCGGCGAAAGGCGATCAGCCGGTCGAGAAAAGCGAGCCATTCTAAGCGAAAAGCGGCGCGACCCCGGTCGGTTGGGGTTGGCAGGCTCTCGGGCATCAGCAGGTCGAGCAGCCGGGGCTGGGCGTAGCGTATGCCGTAACCCATCAGCATGGCCCGCAGCTCCTCGCCGAAACCGGACATTTCCAGCGAGAACATAGAGCGGCCGGCGATTTCCAGCGCCAGATTTTGCAGGTGCCCCAACAGCTCGATCGGCCGGTGGATTAGTGCACCCAGCTTTTCCTCCGCCGCGTCGCACGCGGATACAACATGCCCGGCGAGGATCGGAAGCGTGCGTGGGGCCATGGCCGGCGCGATGGTGCGGCGCTGGAAACGCCAGGGCTCGCCTTCGGCAAGGAACAGACCATTGCCAAAAATCGGCTGCACGATACGTCTTGTCGCCGGATTTCGTCGGTAGTTTTCAGGGTTTTCAACGAGAACGTGACGAATGGCATCCGGCCCGTTCAGCAACACCTGCTTGCGGCCGAGAAAGCTTCCGGTGAGGAACGTTTTCTCGTAGGCAGGTGCACCCCACACTTCGAGCATGTTGCGCCGGAGAACGAGGAATACCTCGAGCTGACTACGTTGGCGTGTTGGGATGGGTGGACACGGCGGCAAGGTTTGCAGCATGGGGTCCAGATAGGGGCAAGGCCCCGCCGGCGTAAGGCCGGATGTGCCGGAACGGCTTGACGCTCCCACAGCATATGCGATGCATCGGCGCTATCAGCTAACTGGAGTTATCAGAGATGCGACACTCGTTAAGCGCGCTGCTTTTCAGCACCACGCTTCTGGCCGCCCCCGCCCTGGCTGCGACGACTTACAATGTGAGCAAGGTGACCATTACCGGCAACAAATCCGTCTCGACCGATAAGCTGCTGGCGGCCATCCAGGAGCATCCGGGCAGCAAGGTCACGGTTGATGATATCATCGCCGATCGCGACGCGATCTCGAAAGTTCTGGAAGACGCGCATGTGGTGGGTAGCGTGAAACCGTCCATCAAGACGCAGGGCGCGAAGAGCGAGATCATCTTTACCGTGGACGACCAGGGCGTTCAGGCCCCGACGGTGACGCATGTGGCTCCCAAACTCGATCAGGAGGTATTCGACGGCAACGCCTCAATCCCCAGCGATACGCTGGCGACGGCCACCGGGCTGAAACCGGGCGATGAGCTTTCGAATGAAAAGATCGCGGCCGCGCAGACGGCGATCTTCAACACTTACAAAGCCGCGAAGTTGCCGGTTTCGGTGTCGATCAGCGGCGAGAACAAACCGGTCGCCGATGGCAAATACGATGTGATATGGCACATAACCGAGACCAAGGCGAAGGCGAAAAAGAAGAAGGCAACCGACACCGATGAGGGCGCCCAGACCGAGTAGCGGATCGGGGTTGGCTGGCGGGGCGTATCGCTGGCCCCGCCTCCGTCCAAGGATTTCAAACGCCAATAGCCTCATCACGGCTCGCTCTCCTAACCGTTGATGGAGGTCATTTGAGCTAGCGCGCGCAAGGGCTTGTGAGATATGGTTGAGGTGCAATCTCAGCCCCAAATCCTGGAGCCGCGTTATGGCCTCTGCCGCCCAAGGGCGTTTGCCGCCCCGTAGCTTGGCCTCGCCAGCGATCCGCGAACTTGTCGGGCGACGCATGGCTGAGCTTTGCGGGCTTGGTCTTGCCATGGGCGGTATCGCCCTGTTGGTCGCTTTGGCCACCTACAATCCACGCGACCCATCGCTGAATACCGCTACCTCCCAACACGCTACAAACCTGGCCGGGCCAGGCGGCGCGATAGTGGCGGATTTCATGTTACAGGGGTTCGGGATGGCGTCGGTCTTGCCCGGTCTGGCGATGCTCGCCTGGGCCTGGCGGATCGCAAGCCGGCGGGGCATGGGTCGCCCTAGCCTTCGAGGTGCCGCCACCGCGGTCGCAACACCTCTTCTGGCAACCCTGTTTGCGATGGCGATACCTAGCCTCGCCTGGCCGACGAATGCTGGGCCGGGCGGCGCCGGCGGGCATCTGCTGGCCGATGGGGCGTTGGACATCGCGAGAACCGCGCTTGGGCCGCTCGGCCTAGGACTGGCCTTCCTGGCGACATTGGCTCTCGCGGCAGGGTTCGCTGCCGCCAGCCTAGGGCTGTCATTCAGCGACTGGCGAATGGCAGGTCGCAAGGCGGTAGTGGCCGCGCGAGCCGGCGCCGCCGGCGGACAATCGGTCGCCGGGTTTTTCGATCGCGCCTCCGGCGCGGTCTTTGCGCGCAATCGAGGCGCGGAAGCGACGGCCGCGGGCAGTGATGAGGGGGAAGCAATCGTCTCCAGCCTTTCCTCGGCGCCGCCGCCGCGAACGCAGGTGGTCCGGCGCGCGGGCGAGCCTGGCGCGGCGATCCCGCTGCCGCCAAAGACGGTGATGAAGGCCAGGGTGGCAACGCTGGAGCGCAAACCGCCCGCCGCCCGGCAGGAGAGCCTGCCCCTGGACGGGGCCGGCTGGAGGTTCCCGCCGCAGTCGCTGCTGAAGGCGCCACCGGCCCGCAGCGCCGCGGGTCCAGATGAAGAGGCACTGCAGAATAATGCGCGGCTGCTGGAATCGGTGCTGTCGGATTACGGCGTGCAGGGCACGATCAGGGACATCAGACCTGGACCGGTGGTCACGTTGTACGAATTGGAGCCGGCACCAGGCATCCGCAGCGCGCGGGTGATCGGGCTTGCCGACGACGTGGCGCGCAGCCTTTCGGTGACGGCCGTGCGCATTGCCACGGTGCCTGGACGAAACGTGATCGGCATCGAGGTACCGAACAGCAAGCGGGAAACCGTTTTCTTGTCGGAACTTCTTGATAGCGAAGCCTGGACGAGGCATCAGGGCAAATTGCCGATCGCGCTGGGTAAGGACATTTCCGGTGCGGGGATCGTAAGCGATCTCGCGCGCATGCCGCATCTGCTGATCGCGGGCACCACCGGGTCGGGCAAGTCGGTCGGTATCAATGCGATGATACTGTCGCTGCTGTTCAGACTTTCGCCAGAGCAATGCAGGATGATTCTGATCGACCCGAAGATGCTCGAGCTTTCCGTCTACGAAGGCATCCCCCATCTGATGGCGCCGGTGGTGACGGAACCGGCTAAGGCTGTCACCGCACTGAAATGGACGGTGCGGGAGATGGAGCGGCGGTATCGCGCCATGAGCCAGCTCGGCGTGCGCAACGTAGGCGGCTATAACGAACGGGTAGAGGAGGCGCGCTCCAAGGGCGAGGTGATCAGCCGGCGCGTGCAGACTGGTTTCGATTCTGAGACGGGCAAGCCAACCTTCGAAGAGCAGCCGCTGACCTTGGAGTCGCTGCCATTCATTGTCGTGGTGATCGACGAGATGGCCGACCTGATGATGGTGGCCGGCAAGGAGATCGAGGCCGCCGTGCAGCGCCTCGCGCAAATGGCGCGGGCCGCCGGCATTCATGTGATCATGGCAACGCAACGCCCTTCGGTGGATGTGATCACCGGCACGATCAAGGCGAATTTCCCGACGCGGATTAGCTTCCAGGTGATCAGCAAGTTCGACAGTCGGACCATCCTGGGCGAGCAAGGCTCCGAGCAGCTTTTGGGGCATGGCGACATGCTCTACATGGTTGGCGGTGGCCGGATCACTCGCGTGCATGGGCCGCTGGTTACGGATCGCGAGGTCGAGGACACGGTGGCGTTCCTGCGCGCACAGGGCGAGCCGGATTACCTGGACGACGTGACCGAGCCGCTGGATGACGAGGGGGCGGGCATTGCGATGCTGAGCGGCATGGCGGCCGCTGCAGAGGGCGAACAGGGCCTGTTCGACCAGGCGGTGGCAGTGGTAGCGCGCGAAGGCAAGGCCAGCACCAGTTTCATTCAGCGGCATCTGCAGATCGGCTATAATCGGGCGGCAAAGCTGATCGAGCAGATGGAGAAAGAGGGTATCGTGACCCCTGCCAACCACGTCGGCAAGCGCGAGGTTCTGGTCCGCCGGACCAATGACGACTAGCCAGGTGCGAGCTGTGTTGTCTACGCCAGAGCGCAGCCTGGCTGTAAGGCGTGCATCCTCGCGGCTATGCAGGGCGATGGGCTGGGCGCTGTTGCATGAGGTGGTGCTGCCGAACGGGCGGCGGGCGGATATAATGGCCTTGCGCCGCGACGGTGATTTCGCATGTATCGAGGTAAAATCAGGCGTTGCCGATTTCTTGAGCGACACGAAATGGCCTGATTACCGGGAATACTCCGATTGGCTGTATTTCGCGGTCGATGCCGATTTTCCGCCTGATCTCTTGCCGACGGAGGTTGGGGTGATCGTGACAGCGTCGGACGAGGCCGAGTTTCTGCGTGAACCTTCGTTGCATCGCATGGCGCCCGCCCGGCGCCGCGCGCTGCTGCATCGTTTCGCCACCCTGGCCGCGTGCCGGCTGGAGGCGACAATCGATCCCGTGGATGCCTTCGAGCTGAATTGCGAGTGATCACAGATTCGCTTGCCATTTCAAGGCAGGATAAGAATGTTTTTTCTTCCAAAGCGTTCAGCGATGCCCGCCGCCGGTGTGGCCGAAATGGCTGCCACCAAAATGCCCGTATCCAAAGTGCCCGTAGCCATAGCGGCCGTAGCCGAAACCATAGCCAGCGCCGAAGAAGAACGGGTACGGATAGCCGAACAGAAACGGATCGCCATAGGCGTAGGGATAGCTAGCATAGGCAAACGGATAGGCCGGATATCCGTAAGCAGCGTAGGCGTAAGGCGGGCTGCCGTAGCCGAGATAATCGGCATAGGCGGCTGCCCAGGGTAATGGCTGGACCACGTTACCATGCGCGGTTTCGCACTGGGCATAATGCGAAAAGAACGTTTGCCATTGGTCGTTCGTGTTACCGGCAGGAGCCGCGCTCTGCTGGGGAGCACCGGCCGGGTGAGCAGCCTGACCGGCCTCCCGGCGGCAGGCAATATCCTCTTTCTGGAAGGTAGCCATATCCTTGTTCGGACCGGGAAGGCCGACAACGGGGGTAGGCCCGACCGCGCAGGCGCAGAGCACGAATGTCGAGCCAAGCAATATCGCTGGTGGCGCTTTGCGCATCATGCAATCTCCTGTTCGGTAATACCTAACCCCGGGATGTGGGGCCTCAAACGTGTTTTCCATGACCCGATGGTAAGAATTACAAGAACGGCTTTGGCGCCGCAGTTAGTCGCTTATCGATTTTTTGCTGCATTCCCCCAAGCATCATGGGGAGCCGTGCCGGGCTGGCGTTGACAGTAGCCCAAACACTTCACGCAGGAATCCGGGCGTAAGGGCCGAAAGCGGGTTCACGCCCACCTTCGGGTCGGCGAGCCTGCCGGTGACGGAGTAACGGGCAGCAAAGACGCCGCCGCCCTTTTCAGGTGAAAAGATGCGCCCGACAACCGGCAGGTCACCCAGTAGCTGGTTGAAGAAATAGGCTGGGACTATGGTTCCTTTCATGTCCGCGACGCGCTGTGCGATGTCGATCGTGCCGGCCGCCGTAAGCCCCAGCGACGGTGAGAAAGCGCGCGCGTTCTGGAGATAAAGCACGCGTCGCTGCCAGCGGAACGGGGCGACTAGGCGAGAGAAATGCAAACCCGGGCCGCGGAGCACGTCGGACAGCCCATAGAGGGTCATCGCCTGCAAGAGGCGGCCGATTGCGGGTGCCTGGCGCATGGTAAAGTTTTCGAGTGTCGCCTTGCCAGTGAGCGGATCGCCGGGACTGGAATCGGCAAACACGCCGTCCAGTTGCAGATGCCCTCCGCCTAGATTGTCGGCAACGCCCACGGCGCGCAAAAAAACGCCGGCATCGGGCGAGGTAACGCTAACTGTGCGCATGCCGCTGCCGGAAATGATCCTTGCCGACAATTCGTCATGTGCGCCCGCGTTGAGAGCGGCATGGGAAATATGCAGCCCGTCGCTTGCGGCATTCAACCTGAACGGGGCAAGGACTTCACCCTTTGCGAGCGTAATCTGGCTAAATTGCAGACGTGCCGCCCAAGGTTGGCCAGGTTTTTCTGGCTCACCCGACGCCGCTTCGGGCTTTGCGGGAGCCGATGCGTCACGACTGCCCTCACTCTCCCTGAAGTAGGCGGAGAGGTCGAGCATCGGGCCCGAGAGCGTGACGATGAGCGGATCGGCCGGTTGCGTGGGGAACCCGATTTCGCCACTGGCGCGCGTTTGGCCAAGAACGAGCGAGTCCATCACCAGCGTATGGGTTCGCCCGCCGTCCAGGCGGGCATGGCTTGCGATGAGCAGGCCAGGGCCTTGTGCCCGTAAATGATCGATACTGGCTAGTTGGCCATGGTCCCAGATCAGCCGGGCACCGGCAGTGGCTGCGGAGCCGGCCGCTTTCTTCCAGCCAAAGGGGGTTTGCAGCTCGGCGCCCTTCAGATCGGCATCAAGCAGCAATGTCGCCGTGTGATTCCGCAGCGCGGCGTAATCAACCTTTATGGATGCCGTGCCGGCCGGAAAGGCCTTGGCGATGCCCGCGGGCAAGCCGGCGCTGGCGATCTCGGCGGAAGAAGCCATGCCCAGGGCGGTGACGTGTTGGATGACCTGCTCAGGCGCGCCGGCACGGAAATCCATGTCGAGCGTGAGATCAGTGGGAATGCCGGCATAGGCGCCGTGGCCGGTGAGTTGCAGGCTATCATTGTCAACCTTCAGCCCAAGCTGCGCACCGTCCAGATCGCGGTTCGCCGCGATCTTACCGAGATGCACATTGGTGAGGGTGGCAGTGGAGCTGATCTTGATGTCGTCCATCGTCACCGTGTCCTCCAGCGGCAGGTGCACGAGCAGGCGGGCCTGCGCCTGACCTGAGGCGCCGGCAAAATCGAGGCCGCTGCGGGTCAGTAATTGCAGGCGCGGGTGGTTCAACAAGGCCAGCGCGCTCTCCAGCTTGCCCCCAATCCGCACATCGATATTACCGGCCTGGTGTTGTTCCTGGAGACCGTTGATTTCCATCATGCTGCCCGGCAGAACGTCCAGCTGGTCCTGCTCCGCATGGTTCATGATGATACGCATGGCGTCCGGCCCCTCGATCATAAGATCGGCGTGGCCATGGGTCAGCGGCGGGATCGGCCGCAGCCAGTAAAGCGAGACATCGTCTGCCGCGATCGCACCGGACAAGGCGGACAGGCGCAGATCGGAAAGGTCGGTGGCTGAGTCCAACGCACCCTCCACATGGGCATCATGCGCGCGGCCCGCGACGATGTTTTTAACCAGCCAGCCGCGCGAGGCGCGGCCGATCTGCGGCGGCCAGTAGGCTCCAAGGTCGCCCATGTTCATCGCTGGGATGGACAGCGCAAAGGTTGCGTGCAACCGGCCGGAGAGCAGGGTAGCGGTGGCCTGGGCGTTCAGGACCGGCGGGCTTTGCTTGCCGGCCGGTGCTGCGAGCGCAATGCGGGCTGATTCCAGCATCAACTCCGATGGCTCCGCCACCACCACGACGTCCGCCGATTGTACCCCGGTGGTGCCGCCGCCGCCCTTGATCGTGCCGGCGGTGGCGGTGACCTCAAGGCGTGCCTTCAGAAACGCCAGCGCCTGGCCGAGTGTCGCGTCAAAGTCAGCCTTGAGCGGCAGGTCGGCCGCTGCAAGGCCTGCTAGGGCCGGCACATTGGCCGCAAGTGAGGCGGGGGAAAGTGGCGTGGAAGAGACATGGATGTGGGTGCCCTCGTTACCTAGTTCGGCCCGCAAAGTCATCGTCGCATGGGCCGTGCCCACCGCCAAATCGGCGCTTGCCAAACCGGATACGCCGCCGGCCGAAAGTCGTTGGAACGCCATCCCGACATGTGCCACTTCCCAGGTCACGCCGAGAGTCGCGTCATGTATCGTTACCTGGGCGTTGCTCAGATCGACGCGCCGCAACTGACTGAGCCAGGGCAGACCATCCTGTAGGCGGACCGGCTTGGCGAGCTCCCGCAAGATGCTTTGGGTAAGGCCATGCGCGGGGCCATCGGTGGATCGGCCTTCCGGTGGAAACGAAAGCGCGCTTTTTGTGGAGCGCAACATCTGCACAGACGCACCATCGATGGCTAAGGTGCGAGGCACGATCTGGCCGAGCAGCATCCGGCTGATAGAGAGTGTGACACGCGCCTGCTTGACGTGCGCGGTCAGGCTTCCATCGGCGGAGGTCAGGCGCACACCCTGCAAACGGATATCCAGCGGCTGGTCGCTCGCCACAAATCCCTCCCACGCCAAAGCAGCGCTGCCGATGGAAAGCTTATCGCCCTTGGGCGTGAACAAGGCCTGCTCCCGCTGGACCAAGGCTGTGAGATCGATGGGGCCTTGGGCGAGACGCCATGCCAAAGTGCAGGCGGCCAAGGCAAGCACGACGCAAAGCCCGATGGCCGCTTCCATCACGAAATGGAGCGCCTGGTCGGCGGTTCGGGTCAGCACGGCACGGCCGAGAGGATCCAGCCAGCCTGCCTGATCGGGCGCACCGGCATGACTTTGCGCGCGCCCACTGCCACCCTGAGCACATGATGCACTTCCCCGCAGGGCGGGACCGGCCGGCAGCACAGCGCTTGATCCAGGCGTTTCCAGAGCCCGTGGAGCCACCCACCGCCGCCCTTCTCGACTGCCTGGGCGGCAATAGCCCCTATTTGGCAGAACTTGCGCTGCAAGAGCCAAAAACCATCCGCGCTATCCTGGCACAGGGACCGGACGCGGTGTGCGATCTCGCGCTTGGCCGGCTCACCGCCTCCCCGCCGACACTCACCCGCGCTGAGACGGCGACCGCGCTGCGCGTGGCCAAGCGACAGGTGGCGCTTGCTACCGCGATCGCCGATGTTGGCGGCGCCTGGAGCTTGGAGCAGGTAACGAGCGCCCTCTCCGACCTTGCGGAAGCCGCGTTGCGTCTGGCGACTGCGCATCTCCTTTATAAGGCCCATGAACGGCGAGAACTTGTTCTGCCGCATCCGGCCGCACCAGGTCGCGGTTCCGGCCTCGCCGTTCTGGCCCTTGGAAAGCTCGGCGCGCGGGAGCTGAATTTTTCCAGCGATGTGGACCTCATCCTGATCTACGATTCCGGCGCGCACCCCTATACCGCGGAACGCAACGGCGCCACCTTCCCGCGCCTCGCGCGCGATCTTGTCAGCCTGATGCAGCTTCGCGACGCCAACGGCTACGTGTTCCGCACAGACCTGCGGCTGCGGCCGGACCCGGCCTCGACGCCGCTTGCAGTGACGCTGGAGAGCGCGCTCGCCTATTATGAAAGCAGCGCCCATACCTGGGAACGGGCGGCAATGATCAAGGCGCGGCCGGTGGCGGGCGATCTGGCCCTCGGGCGCCGCTTCCTGGACGCCATCCGGCCTTTCATCTGGCGCAGGCACCTCGATTTCGCGGCGATCGCCGACATCCGCGCGATCAAGGAGCGCATGGATCAGCATAAGCGCAGCACGCTGCGCGGGGACGGAATGCCGGTCGAGCGGCTGCTTGGGCACGATGTCAAACTCGGCGAGGGCGGCATACGCGAGATCGAATTCTGTGCACAGACGGTAGAGCTGGTGTGGGGCGGGCGTATACCGGCGTTGCGGCAGCCGGCGACGCTACAGGCGCTGCAGGCGGAAACACAAGCTGGGCTTCTTGCACCGCCCATGGAGGAGACGCTCGCAGCCGCCTACCGGCTGCTGCGCCAGGTGGAACATAGGCTGCAAATGGTAGCCGATAGGCAAACCCACGCCTTGCCCGACACAGCGCAGGGATTTGCCGATTTCGCCGCGTTTTTCGGTGCGCCGGATGCTGCGACATTTGCGGACGACCTGCTGGGCCATCTTGAGCGCGTTCACGCCGCCTTCAGCAGCATTCTGGAAAACCCGTCCCGCGCGCCCGATCTCGCCTACGCAAGACCGATCGCGAACGCCCCCCAACGTCAGCCTGCGCCTAGCGCCGGCCAACCGCCTCCGTGGGAAGCATGGCTTACTGGCAAGCCTCGGGCACTGCGCACGATGCGGGCGCGCGGCCTGCTCAACGACCTCCTTCCCTCCCTCATTGCGGTCGTCGAAAGCCAGCCCAATCCGGCGACCGTATGGCTGCGTCTCGACGAATTCATCCATCGCCTCCCGGCGGGCGTACAAATTTTCTCCATGTTGAGCCACAATCCTGCCCTGCTGGAGCGATTGGGCGCAGTGCTAGGTGCGGCCCCGTCTCTCGCCGACCATCTGGCAAGCGTGCCCTCGGCACTGGAAGGGCTGCTCGCACCGCAGGCAATTGATCCGGATCCAGGACAAAAGCTGGCGAGCCTGTTGCGGGATGCGGGGGCAGTGGATGAGTCGCTGGCGATTGCGAGCCGGTTTGTCCGCGGCGAGGAATTTCGTCTGGCGGCGGCCGAGCTGGAGGGGTGGATCGATCAGGATGCGGCGGGCTTCGCGCGCACTGAACTCGTCGAGTCAGTCATCTCACAGCTGCTGCCACGCGTATTAGCCGATCATGCAAGGCGCTACGGAAAACTGCGCGGCGGCGCAATGGTGGTGGTCGCACTCGGCAAAGCCGGATCGCGTGAGATGATGGCCGGGTCGGACCTCGATCTCATGCTCGTATATGACCATCCGGAGGGGGTGAGCGACAGCACCGGCCGGGTGCGGCTGCCGCCGAGCCAATATTTTGGCCGCGCGGCACAGGCCATGGTGGCGGCGCTGACGGTGCCCACGCGCGACGGCAAGCTCTATGACGTGGATATGCGATTGCGGCCCTCCGGGGGCAAAGGGCCGGTGGCAGTCTCGCTTCCGGCACTGGAGCGTTACCATCGCGAGAGTGCCTGGAGTTGGGAGCGGCTGGCACTCACGCGGGCGCGGGTGGTGGCGGGGCCGCGGCGACTGACGGCAAAGGTTACCGAGGCAATCAGGCAGGCGATGCAGAGGGGCGACACGGCGAGCGTGCTGGCAGATACGGCGGCCATGCGGCGGCGTCTACTGACGGAGATGCCGCCACAGGGTTTTTGGGACGTGAAATTGCGCCGGGGCGGGCTGCTGGAGGTGGAGTTCATTGCGCAGGCTTTGCAGGTTCGGCACGCGCGGACAAAGTCGGTCGCGAATCCGATGACCAGGGTCGCACTTGCCAATCTGGCGGCCGCGGGGGTGATCGGATCGGACGAGGCAGGGCAACTGATCGCAGCGGACGCTATCTGGCGCGCCTCTCAGGGGCTTTTTCGGATTGCGTTGGGCAGGGATGTTCCGGTCGAATTGCCCCAGCTGCTCGAAGCACGCCTGTTGCACCGGCTGGATGGCATACTAGGTTCGCAACCGGATAAAACCCTTTCGGAGCGGATTGGATCCGTGGCCGAGATCGTCAGTGCCGCCTTTGAGCGGCTTGTAGGAGAAGTGTGAGGCCCATGAGCATCAGCGAAGGCGACGCCGCCCCGAAATTTTCACTGCCCGCCAGCCGTGGCCGCACGGTGAGTGCCGCTTCACTAAAGGGCAAACCCTACGTGCTGTATTTCTATCCAAAGGCTGATACGTCCGGCTGCACGAAGGAAGCCTGTGCGTTTCAGGAGGCCTTGTCGCAGCTTGGGAAACTGGGTGTGGACGTGATCGGTGTGTCACGCGATCCGGTGAAGGCACTCGACAAGTTTGCCGACAAATACAGTCTGGAGTTTCCGCTCGCCTCCGATGAAGAGGGCGGGCTTACCGAGGCCTATGGGGTTTGGGTGGAGAAATCCATGTATGGGAAGAAATACATGGGGATCGAGCGCTCGACTTTTTTGGTTGATGCTAAAGGCAAAGTTGCCAGGGCCTGGAAGAAGGTTAAGGTCGACGGCCATGCGGCCGAGGTTTTGGAGGCAGCGAAGGCATTGCCAAGGTAATACCGACGGCCAGCATGGATAACCCTTGCTCAGCCCCCACCTTGGCCCTCCCCACAAGGGGGAGGAGAAGACAGAAGTTATTTTCTGAGAAAAAAGCTTGCTTATTGCTCAGAGGTGCACGGTAAATTCGATCCCGTATAGCCGGCCCGGACCTTGGCTCGCGAACGAGCCACCGAATTCTGGCGCCGGGATCACCTCAGCCAAATACCGCTTATCGAAGATGTTATCAACAAAACCCATCAACTCGAAATGCGGGCCAGACAATCCTAGGCGCAGATTGCTGGTGGAGAAGGCCTGCCGCTCGGCGCCGGCATAGCAGCCGGGGGCACCGAAAATAGTTGGGATACACTGGTTTTGCACAGTATGGAACCAGGTCGGTCCAATCAGGTTGGTGTCCCACCGCGCCAGAGCCGTGTATTTATCGGTAACCTTCTGGTGCACGGCGAAGCCGACAGTGCCGGTATAGAGCGGCGTATAGGGCGCTTTGTTGCCGACCGTGTCCGGTCGCGACGCGTTCTTCAGGATTTCGCTGCCGGTGGCATTGCCACCAACGCTCACATCCAGCCAATCAAGGGCATGCGCCTGGATAGCGCCTTCACCGCCCTGCAGATCGACCCGGTCGATGTTGGAATCGACCCGGAGCAGTCCCTGCGCGGTGGAGAAGAATTCGTTGAACTGCATGCCGTGAACCTGGGTGTAGTAGCCGGCAAACTGGTAGGCCAGCCGGTGGTCAAGGAAGTTACCTTTCAAACCGATCTCGTATGCATCGTCGGTTTCTTCGCCATACTCGTCACCAACATGCACGTCACTGCCGGTTTCCTTGGCGATGTTGTTCACCGTGGCCTCGGTGCCAGCAGAATTGAATCCACCCGATTTGAAGCCCACGCCGAACGAGGCATAGAGCGTCACGTCCGGTTCAGGCGTCCAGGCTAGGCTGAAACGGGGCTCAGGGGCTTGAAAGGTGGCTGATTTGCTCGGGATGCCGTTCGGGTATTCGATCAAGCCTGGATTGAGCGGATAAAAAGTGCCGTTCGCGGCGCCGCCCTGCACCACGTTGATGAAATCCTGTCGGTTGCCGGGCGGCACCAAATTTTGATCGTCACGTATCTCCACATCATACCTGATGGCGGCGGATGCCACGAGCGTCGGCAGAATGTCGTAATCGGCGGAGCCAAAAGCGGCGAAAGCGTTGTTGGTGAATTTATCGTTATACAGCTGCGCCGTAGGGCTTGTTGTGTTCAGCGGATTATCAAGATTTTGGATGATTGACGTGCCGTTATCGTCGCCAACCGAGACACCAACATGTCGGTCGGTGTGCAGATAGTAGAAACCGCCCGCCCAGCGCAGCCTCTCGCCGGCGGGCGAAGCCAGGCGAATTTCCCAGCTTATATCGTCCTCGTTGCGCACCTGGTATTGGTAGCCATCGCAGGTCGAGGCGGTATAGGGACCAAGGAAATTGAAGGACGGGTTTTGCGGCGCCGGATACACAAGGCCGCCCGCAAGGGCGGCCGCCTGGCTGAGCGCGCACTGGTTCTTGCCGGTGACATTGTTGGCATTGTTGAAGAAGCCGAAGGTGGCGAGCGTACCGTCGGAGAGCAGATTGTTGGTGATGTTCTCGTAGAGAACAAAGCTGGAGAGCTTGGCCCAGCCTAGATCGTGATCGGCCTTGATCGAGAATTCCGCGCTGCCCTGGTGATTTTCCGGCTGGATGTTGTTAACATATGCGTATGTATGGGCATTGACGTTTTCGTTCACCGCTGGACCAAAAATTGAAGTGAAGGCCGGCAATTCGAAGACCGCATTATAGTCGATGGATGCGGCGCTGACGCGGCCCACCCGGCCTTTTACGTCAATCGTCCAATCATCGGTGGGCGTATAATGGAGGCGGCCGTCGATATCAGCCGCCGTGTCATCGTCGACCGATTTGTTGTGCAGGAAGATGTCGGTATCGAAGCCGTCGAATTTTCTGTAATCCGCGCTCAGTCGCCCCGTGAGTTGGCCGGGGATCAGCGGGCCCGAGATCGTAGATAGATTATAGAAATCGCCATACTGGCCGACGCCTGTCTTGACCGATGCCTGCAGCGTGTCGGAGGGCGGCACGGTGGTCACCACGATGGCACCGGCTTCCGCGTTTCGCCCGTAAATCGCGCCTTGCGGACCTTTGAGGATTTCAATGGAAGCGAGATCGGCGAATTCGCGATTAAAGGCAGCAGGATTCGGGTAGACGATACCATCCAGCACGAAGGCGAAAGAAGGGTCGACGTCGCGCGCGCTGTTGATCCCGCGAATATTGACCTGGGTATCGGCCACCTCGGCGGTGTTCGCGACGATACTGACGCCAGGGGTGAGGGCCACAAAATCCGTGGCGCGCTTCACCTGCGCTTCCTCCAGCGTCTTACGGTTGAGGACCGTGACCGAAACCGGCGACTTTTGCAGGGTTTCGCTGTGGCGAAGGCCCGTCACGATCACTTCTTCCGCCTTGGCGGGCGGTGCCGCAGCCGTCTGTGCCTCTGCGACCCGGCTACACGCCAGGCAAAAAGCCGTCGATGCCAGAAGAATTGATGCGTGGCGGACTGTTTTACGGCAAAGGTGCATCGCGCACTCCTGGAAACGAGACATCAATTTGCAATCCCATATTGCCGGTTTGCTCAGCGTCTTCCGGCATCGCGCCCGCGGCCGAGGAGCAAAGTTCGGACCAGCGACTCAAATCACTTTGCGCATGGCCAGCGCCTCTCGCTCGGCCGCACCAAGGCCCAGATACGTCTCGAGAATTTCGGCCGTGTCGGCGCCTAGGGCGGGTGCTGCGTGGCGCACTTCGCCCGGCGTATCCGACAGCCGCGGCGCTACGCCCTGCATCGCCAGCTCGCCATAGTCGGGGTGCAGCACGCGTATGATGGCGTTGCGGGCCTGCACGTGCGGATCGGCCATGATCTCCGGCGCGCGATAGATACGCCCGGCAGGCACGCCCGCGCTCTCCAGCATGTTTTCCAGTGCCTCGGCCGTATGGGTGCGCGTAAACTCGGCTATCAAACCATCGAGTTCGGCCTGGCGGAGCCCGCGCGCAACATGCGTGGCGTAACGAGGATCTTCGGCGAGGCCCGGCATCTCCATCGCCGCCGCCAAACGGCGAAACACCGAGTCCTGGTTGGCACCGATCAGAATCATCTGGCCGTCTGAGGCGGGGTAGATATTAGACGGTGCGATTCCCGGCAAAATCGGCCCCGTGCGCTCACGTATGTATCCCGCCTGCTGATATTCGGTGATCAGGCTTTCCATCATCGCAAGAACCGCTTCGTAGATGGCGCTGTCTACCACCTGGCCACGGCCAGTGCGGCTACGCGCATGCAGCGCCATCGTTGCGCCCAGGGCGGCGTAGGTTGCAGCCAGCGTATCACCGATGGAGATACCAACCCGGCTCGGCGGCGCATCGGGCGTGCCGACCACATAGCGCAGACCGCCCATGGCTTCGCCGATCACGCCAAAGCCGGCACGGCCGGCATAGGGGCCGGTCTGGCCGAAGCCGCTTACGCGAACCATGATCAGGCCTGGGTTTTTCGTCGTTAGCGCGTCGTAGCCTAGACCCCATTTTTCCATTGTTCCCGGGCGGAAATTCTCCACCACGATATCGGCCTGTAGGATCAACCCTCGCGCCAATTCTTGGCCTTCGGGCTTACGAAGATCTAGGGTAACGGATTTTTTATTGCGTCCCACGATGGGGAACCAAAGCGCCTTGCCGCCTGCCCGTTCCCGCCCCCAGTCGCGCAGCGGATCGCCGGTGCCCGGGGGTTCAACCTTGATCACTTCGGCGCCAAAATCGGCTAGCAGTTGGCCGCAGAACGGTCCAGCCAGCAACTGACCGAGTTCGATCACGCGGATACCGTCGAGCGGGCCTGTTGGCATTTAAAGATTGTATGCAACTTAGTGTTGTTATGCAACAAGAAAGGCCATGGGGCTTTGCCCCCTGGACCCCACCAAAGGCCGGGGGCCCTTGGAAACCCATATATAAAAGGTTCTAGAGGCTCCGCCCCTAACGGGGTCCATCGGTAGAACCCTGGCCTTACTTGGATGCAATCGACCAATGTTTGATCAGATTGAGATCGTCGAAGTAGCACCCCGCGACGGCCTGCAAAACGAGCGCGCCCATCTCAAGACTGTCGACAAGATCGAGCTCGTCGATCGTGCGCTGGCTGCCGGGCTCCGGCGTATCGAGGTGACCAGTTTCGTCAATCCGGTGCGGGTGCCGCAGATGGCGGATGCCGAGGCCGTATTGGCTGGGCTTGCCGGCCGGCCCGGCTTGCGGAGGATCGGCCTTGTGCTCAACCCACGCGGGCTGGACCGGGCACTGCGTGCGGGCGTGGATGAGGTGAATTTCGTAGCCGTTGCCAGCGAAAGTTTTTCGCTGCGCAACCAGGGTGCGACCGTGGCACAAAACCTCGTCGCCTGGGCCGACATCGCCGCCACCTGCGAAGCCGAGCAGATGAGGGCGAGCGTCACGCTTGCCGCCGCCTTCGGCTGCCCATTCGAGGGCGAAGTTCCGGTGACGCAGGTGGAAAGCCTGGTTGGACGCATTGCCGAGCACGGCCCGGCGGAGATCGCGCTGGCGGATACGATCGGCGTTGCCTCGCCCGCCGATGTGGTGGCGCGCTTTGCGGCGGCCCGCTCCGCAGCACCGGGCATAAGGCTGCGCGCGCATTTTCACAACACGCGCAACACAGGCCTGGCTAACGCCTATGCGGCAATAACCTGTGGCGTGACCGTGCTGGATGCCAGCATTGGCGGTATCGGCGGATGTCCGTTCGCGCCCGCCGCCACCGGCAACATCCCCACAGAGGATTTATGCTACATGCTGCAACGCATGGGGCTTGCGCAAGACATAAGCCTGCCGCCGCTAATCGGCATCGCTGAATGGCTGGGCGGTCTGCTGGACCACCCGGTTCCGGGCATGCTGGGGCGCGCAGGTATTTTCCCGCCATGAAGGCTGACGGGACCAAAACCAAAGACCGAAAAAACACCGACGCTGTCGACGCGGCATATACGGCAATACGTGGCGGTATTCTGAGCGGCACTTATGCCAGTGGCCAGCATCTGACCGGCGAGACGCTGGCTGCGGCAATCGGGGTAAGCCGCACGCCGGTGCGCGAGGCTCTGCGACGGCTGGATGCGGAGGGGCTAGTGCGGGTAGTGCCGAACCAGGGCGCTTACGTCACGGGATTTACGGTCGATGATATTGCGCAGATGTTCGCTTTGCGTGCCGTGCTGGAAAGCTACGCCTGCGAATTGGCAACACCCCGCTTGACCGATGCGCAAATCAACCGGATTGCGGAATTTGCTGAGCACACTCACAGCCTGGCCGTGGATCGGCCAGATCTGCATGAGCAGCACCTAGCGCGCGCGAATAGCGAGCTGCACCTGACGATCATCGGCGCGGCTGGCAACGCGCGGCTGGCGGCAATGATCGCGAGTGTCACTGAGTTACCCGTGGTGCTCAGAACGTTGCGCGTCTACTCGCAGGAGGATTTGCTTCGTAGCGCTGGCCATCATCGAGAATTGGCGGTGGCGTTCCGGGCACGCGACCCCGTTTGGGCGAGTGCCGTCATGCGCAGCCACCTGCTTGCAGCACGGCGTGCGATTTTGGGGGAACATGGGTGAGCGGTGAACCCAAACTCCAAAATCGGAACTGAAGCCCGAAGGGCGGATTTCTTATCCGCCTCGCCTGGGCGCCAATACAAGACGAGGCGGATAATACATTCGCCCGACGAAAATTTCTGAATTTATGGCACGATTTTGAACACAGTGCCGCCACAGTTTTCGGGGAACTGGTTCTGGCATGCGGCCACACCGCCCAGCGCCGCGGTGCCGTAGAGCGTGCCGCCGGACAATGCCAGGCTGCTGGAAAGCTGGCCACCATACCCGATACCATCAAAATGATATAATATCGTTTCGGTCCATGCCGTACCCCCGTCTGCCGGCGGCGTCAGTGAGAAGGCGGTACCGCAGCCATAGGCATTGCCGCATTGGATGTTCGCGTTGCTGTCGCCCTGCTGATAGGTCGTGCCGTAGAGCACACCCGTACCGCTGATCGCCAGCCCAGCTTTCGAGCTGCTTCCGTCGGCCCCGCCCCTAAAGGCATGCAGCGCCTTGAACGTCCATGTCGTATGGCCTTTGGCAGGCGGCGTCAGGGAATAGATGGTGCCGCAGCCGGCCGCCAATTGGCAGGCGTTGCCGCCGGCATTGGTGATGCCATAGAGGACACCGCCACGGATCGCGAGCGCTCCCTGCGGCGCAAAACCGTCGCTGCCAGCCTTGAAACTGTATAGCACGGTTTCGGTCCAGGCGGTCTTGCCGGAAGCGGGCGGCGTCAGTTCGAACACCACGCCGCAATTGGCGGCGCCAGCGGCGCAAGCGCTGCTGCCGCCGGTCGATGCGGTGCCATACAGCACGCCACTGCCGCTGGGATCAGCCAGCAGCGCGCCCAACGGAATGCCGCCATCGGTGCCGCCGGTGAACGCGTGCAGCACCGCTATGGTCCAATTGTCGCCGCTCTTGCTAGGAGGTGACAGCTTGAAGATCGCGCCGCACCCGTTCGTCGCATACGCGTTCGTAAAGCTGTTCTCGCAGCCGTTCTTCGCGCCGGCGGCCGTGCTGCCATAGAGCGACCCGCCCGGTCCGGCGATTAGCCCGCCCTGCGGCTCGATGCCGACGCTGTTGGCTTCAAAGCGATACAGCAGCGTATACGTCCATCTGGTCTGTCCAGCGGCCGGCGCTGTCAGTTTGTACACGCTGTCGCAACTGATGTCGTGATTCGCACCACAATAGAAGCCCTGGAACGCCGCGTCGCCGATCGTGGTCCCGTAAACATCTCCCGACTCCACGAGGATATTGCCTGTGCTGGCCGGAAAGATACCGTCGCCATTTCCGGTGAAGGCGTGAAGCACGCTCTCGGTCCACGCGATCTGGCCCTTGGCCGGCGGGGTCAGCTTAAATACAACGCCGCCTCCGTAACCGTTCAGGTCGTAATTGCCGCCGCGTGACGTTGTGCCATACAGCGCGCCTGACCCCGCCGGGTCGACGACCAGGCCGGCGGTCGGTAAAGTTCCCATCGGGATCGCGCCATTGCCGTTCGGCGCTGGGAATGCATAGAGCCGGGTGATGCTGGCAGCGGCGAAAGCGCAGTTCGGGCAGCTGGCCAATGCGGCTATCGTGGCCGAGGAAATTAAGCCTTTTTTGGACAAAACCATTTTTGTCATCTCCCGCAACGGGTGTGTTGTATCACATCACAAAACAATCCCAATGTGCCCCCCGAGCTGGAAGCAAGCGGCGTGTGAGCCTTACTCTAAGCCGCCAACCCCAGACCCGGACATCGAACCCGATGCAGAACCGCATCGTATTCTGCTCCGAGTGTCTACGGCATGATCGCCGTGGACACATTGTTGGCAGGGTAATCCATAACCAATGTGCAACGTAATCTGGGCCTCTGAGTGCGCGTCATGCCCCAGCGATAGTCATTCCATCGACACGCACTGTCGGCGCATCCGTCCCACGGCGAAACCTTAGATCATCCGCCGGCACCATAGCCGCAAACATCTCCAGTAGATTGCCGGCAATGGTGATTTCGGCCACCGGTTCGGCGAGCGCGCCATCGCGGATCATAAAGCCGGCGGCGCCACGGCTGTAGTCGCCCGTTATGCTGTTGATGCCCATGCCGATCAATTCGGTAATGTAAATGCCTTCGACGATGTCGGACATCAGGTCGGCGGGAGAGACAATGCCGCTGGCAAGGTAGAGATTCGTGGCCGACGGGCCCGGTGGGCCGCCGGTGCCGCGGCTTGCATGGCCTGTGGTGCGCAGACCGAGTTGCCTGGCGCTGCGGCTGTCGAGGAGCCAGGTCGTCAGAACACCATCCTCGATCAGGGCGCGTGGGTGGGTGGGTACGCCTTCTCCGTCGAAGGTGCCGGAGCGGGATCCGCGGATGCGGCGCGGATCATCGTGGATGAAGATGCCGCTAGCGAAAAGCTTAGCGCCCATCTTGTCTTTTAAAAACGTGGTGCCGCGCGTGACGCCGGCGCCATTGATGGCGCTCGAGAGATGGCTGACGAGGCTGGAGGAAACACGCGGATCATACACCGCCGGCATGCGGCCGGTTTTTGGACGCACCGGATCGAGGCGGGATACAGCGCGCTCGCCTGCGCTGTGGCCGATCGCGGCGGGATCGTCGAGATCGGCAAGATGGACGGCCGAGTGGTAATCGTAGTCGCGCTGCATGCCGGTGCCTTTGCCGGCCAGAACGCTGGCGGAGACGGAATGGCCGGTGCGTGTGTAACCCCCGGCGAACCCGGCGCTGGTCGCGAGAAACACCTGGCTGCGGCCGAACCCTGCGCTACCGCCCTCCGAGTTCGTGACACCAGGCACGGCCAAGGCCGCGGCTTCTGCCGCCTCGGCACGGGCGATGAGGGCGTCCACAGAGGGCTCGGTGGCGTCCACCAGGTCGAGGGAAGCGGCATCCTCCGGTGGGGCGGCATCAGCGCAAAGATCGGCGTAGGGATCGTCCGGCACCACGCGGGCCATAGCGACGGCACGTTCCGCAAGTGTGGCGAAATGCGCGGGATCGACGTTGCTGGCGGAAATGATGGCACTTTTCGCGCCGCAAAATACGCGCAGGCCGAGATCCTGCGACTCAGAGCGTTCTAGGGTTTCAGTGTTGCCCAGACGGCGTTCGACGCTGAGGGACGTGCGGGCAACCAGGATGGCGTCGGCGCGCTCGGCCCCGGCCGCGCCAGCACGGGCGAGCAGCGTTTGCAGAAGATCGAGGCTCATGCGGCCAGGCGATCCGTGATGGCGGAGAGGTTGGGCACACGCTCAGCGGGCCCCATAGTGGCGAGTGTGGGGAGGGCGCGGAAGGTGCGGGCGGCCGCGCGGCGTATATCGTCCACCGTCACGGCATCGAGGCGGGCGATGGTTTCAGCGGTGGGGATAACACGGCCAAAAATCTGCAGCTGGCGAGAAAGCTGTTCGCAGCGGCTGCCGGTGCTTTCCATCGACATCAGCAGGCTGGCCTTCACCTGGGCGCGGGCACGGCGGAGTTCGACGGCCTCCGCGTCGATCTGCACGCGCTGCAATTCCTCCAGCGTCACCGGGATAAGTTCGGCGGCTTCCGATTCGCCGGTGCCGGCATAAATGCCAAAAATGCCGGTTTCGACGAAGGGCGAGGCGAAAGAATAGATAGAGTAGACCAGCCCGCGCTTCTCCCGGATTTCCTGGAACAGGCGGGACGACATGCCGCCGCCGAGCAGGGTGGAGAGCAGCAGGGTCGGGTAATAGTCGGGGTCGGAATAGCCGACCGAGGGGAAGCCGAGCACGATATGCACCTGATCGAGGTCGCGCTCCTCGCGGAACTCGCCCCCCGTATACAGGCCGGGCGCCGGGGTTTTCGGCATTTTTCTGGGAAGATCGGAAAAATGTTTTTGCACGAGATCGACCACGCGCTCGTGCTCCAGCGCCCCAGTGGCGGCGATGACGACATTGCCGGCGGCGTAGTGGTCGCGCATGTAGCCGGAGACCTCGCCGCGGGTCATCTTGCGAATGATCTCTTCGGTGCCGAGCACCGGGCGGCCCATCGGTTGGCCGGGATAGGCGGTTTCCTGGAAGTGGTCGAAGATAATGTCGTCTGGCGTGTCGTTGGCCTGGCCAATCTCCTGCAGGATCACGCCGCGCTCCCGCTCTAGCTCTTCGGGGGCGAAGGTGGAGTGGGTCAAGATGTCGCCGATGATGTCGGCGCCAAGATCGAGATCCTCCTTCAGAAGCTTGACGTAGTAAGCGGTGTTTTCGCGCGCCGTGTAGGCGTTGATGTGGCCGCCGACGTTCTCGACAGCCTCGGCGATTTCGGCGGCTGAGCGGCGTTCCGTGCCTTTGAACGCCATGTGCTCCAGAAAATGGCTGACACCGTTCTGTGATGCCTCCTCGTTGCGGGTGCCGCAGGCGACATAGGCGCCGAAGGAGATGGTCTCTACCCGGTCCATCTGTTCCGTGACGATTTTAAGGCCGGATGGGAGGGTGGTGACGCGAATGGCGTCAGGTGTCATGGGGCGTTCCTCGTTGCAAAGGCGCGAATGGCGGCCTGGACGGTGCCTAGGTCGTTGGGTGCAGTCGAATAAGTTTCGGGTCGGTCATACAAGTCTGCCAGATGTGGTGGCAGGGGGGGCGTTATTCCAACAGCCTGGCGGATAGCGTCAGGGAATTTGGCGGGATGGGCGGTGGCAGCGGCGATCGTGGTGATGCCGGGTAGCGCGGTAGCTCTCGCGGCGGCGATGCCAATGGCGGTGTGGGGGTCGGCGAGGTAGCCGGTGGAAGCAAAAAGGCGGCGGATTTCGGCAGACGTTGCACCGTCGTCCAGACTGAAACCATGGAATAGGGTTTTGGCCTCGACCCAGGCGGCGTGCGGCACCTCCATGCGGCCGGTCGCTTTGAACCCGGCCATGGCGGCGGCGGTGGCGGCAGTGTTCCGACCCAGCAATTCGAAGAGCAGTCGCTCGAAATTGGAGCTGACGCCGATATCCATGCTGGGGGAGAGGCTGGGCTCCACGGGGCGGACCGACATGTCGTTATCGGCGAGGAAGCGGGTCAAGATGTCGTTGCGGTTGCTGGCGACGGTGAGGCGGGCGATGGGCACGCCCATGCGACGGGCGGCCCAGGCGGCAAGGACATTGCCGAAATTGCCTGTGGGCACAGAGAAGGCCACCTCGCGACCCGGCGCGCCGAGGGCCAGGGCGGAAACGACGTAGTAGGGTATTTGGCCAGCGATACGTGCCCAGTTGATGGAGTTGACCGCCGAAAGATTGATGTTTTGGCGAAAGTCGGCGTCCGCGAACATGGCTTTAACCAGGTTCTGGCAGTCGTCGAAATTGCCGTCGATGGAGATGTTTTTGACGTTGCTTGCATCAACCGTAGTCATTTGCCTGCGCTGCACCTCACTGGTGCGGCCATGCGGGTGGAGGATGACGATATCCACCCGGTCGCGTCCGCGGCAGGCTTCTATGGCGGCGGAGCCAGTATCACCGGAGGTGGCGCCGACGATGGTAATTCGTTGGCCGCGCTCGGCGAGCACATGGTCGAACAGGCGGCCGACGAGCTGGAGGGCGAGATCTTTAAAGGCGAGCGTTGGGCCGTGGAAGAGTTCGAGGGACCAAAGGTGGGTCTCGAGCTGGACCAGGGGGACAATCGCGGGGTGGCGGAAGGTGTCGTAAGCATCCTCGGCAAGGGTATGTAGGGTTTTAGGGGCGATAGCGTCGCCGGCGAACAGAGAGAGGATGTGGGCGGCAATGGCCGGGTAGGTCTGGGTGGTGAGTTTTTTTTGGGTTTCGGGCGATAGGGTGGGCCAGGTTTCGGGCACATACAGGCCGCCATCCTCGGCCAACCCGGCGAGAAGCACGCCAGCGAAATCCTTGGCAGGGGCGATTCCTCGGGTGGAGACGTAGCGCATTGGGAAGAAGGTGCGGGAGACGGCCGGGTTAGGCAAGCGTGGGTGGCTGCGATAGGCGTAGCCCTCAGGCCTTTGTCTGGTCAATCGATAGCCGCTCCGGCGACCCACCACGCTTCGACGAAACGGAATTCCTTAAATATGTCATTACTCGCTTAATGATTGCGCGTTGAAGGCCATAGTCGTCGTGGTGACGATCAATCGCCCTGACGTCGTGGCGCTGGTCGAGGTGCTGGCCGAGTTTCTGACCGTCGGGATATAAGACCGAGGTGCTCGCATTAGCATCGAGGAACCGCAAGTGCGGGAGTCGCGCCCTGGTTTACTGTTCGAGGTCCATCTAGAGCATCATCCAACCGCACGGGGTTACCCGTCGGATAAAGATGCTTGCCAAAACAAAGAGCTAGAGCATTTTCGAACGACTGTACTGACCCGACGCGATCGGAAAATGCTCTAGGTTCCGTGACGGTGCGCTATGACGTCGATCTCCTTGCACCAATCTTGGAAAGTGAAATGGACGCGGAAAGCGCCACACCACTTTGCGCGACTGGCTCCTTCTGGACACGCATATGGTGCTCTGGCTTGAGTCCGGCGATCAGAAATTTAATGCGTTAACCAGGCAAGCGACCGATGGGCTTTGGCTGGCGGGCGGTCCTATCTTGGTGAGCGCGGTTTCTGCTTGGGAGATCTCCGTTCTCTCGGAGACTGGACGTATCATCCCAGACTGCCCTGCCTAGGCTTGGTTCGAACGTTTTCGAGGTCGTCCGGGCGTTTCGGCCGTTCTGCTGACTTGGCTTACGTCCACACGCGCTTTATCGGCTACCGAATTTCGCGCGCCGCGATCCGGGTGATCGATTGCTGATCGCAACTGCACTCGATCTTGGATGCCCACTGGTGACCTACGACGGTGCCATTACCGAGTATGCGGCTGGGCATGGGAGCCAAACAGGGTTGCGTATTGTCGGTTAACCAAGGCTCCCGAAGATTCGAATGGACCACAGAGAATGGAAGATTGAGTTCATTTGGCTTTTCCAGTCGAGGTGAGCACGATTGCATTCAGTGCCCCTCTTCGGCGTTTCGGACAAAGCGCAGAGAGCCGGCACCTTTGGCGGTAGCACCCGGCCCGATATCGTTCGGATGGGAAATGCCATCCAAAACCGGCACCTGCGAAAAATCGAACGGGCTCACGCCCTCAAGGCAGGCGACGTTGATCCCAAACTGGTTGGGGTTCGAGCGGCGCTGGTGGTGGGTGTAGATGCCGCATTTGGAGCAGAAGAAATGCTGAGCGACGCCGGTGTTGAAAGTGTAGCGGCCGAGCGCTTCCTCGCCGGCCAAAATGGTGAGGCCGCCGAGTTGGGCGCTGACGGCCACGGCGCCGCGCATCCGGCAATAGGAGCAGGTGCAGCGGCGCGCGGTGTTGAGGCCGTCGGTGAGTACCACCTCGAATTGCACGGTCTTGCAGTGGCAGGCGCCACGGATTTTTCCGTTTGCCGCTGGCTTCAAGAGGGCGCTGGGGTCGGCAAAGGTTTTGGGGGCGATGTCCACGGCGCTCAGGCCGCGGCTTGAGTTGCGGTGGCACGCCGGGCCAGGCCCAGAAAAGTTTCCACATCCTCAGGCTTGGTGGCGAAGGAGGTGACGAGGCGGATCACCGGGTTGGGTTCGCCAGGAACGTCGAGCCAGCGGTAGAACACGGCACCCTCGGCGTGCAAAAAGTCGATTACATCATCCGGCATGGCGACAAACAACTCGTTGGCTTGAACATCCTGAATGAGCCTTATGCCGGGCAGGACGGAAAGGCCATCAGCTAGTGCTGTTGCCATGGCATTGGCGTGGCGCGCGTTGCGCAACCAGAGGTCGTTTTCCAGATAAGCAGTAAGCTGGGCGGAGAGGAAACGCATTTTGGACCAGAGCTGGCCGGCGCGCTTGCGGCGGCGCTCGAAGCCGGCGGCCAGGGCGGGGTTGAAGAAGATAACCGCTTCGGCAGCCATGGCGCCGTTCTTGGTGGCGCCGAAAGAGAGAACGTCGATGCCGGCCCTCCAGGTGAGTTCGGCGGGCGTGGCGCCGGCGTGGACGAGCGCATTGGCGAAGCGGGCGCCGTCCATATGGAGATGCAACCCGCGGCGGCGGCTGGCTTCGCCTAGCTCGCCGATCAGGTCGGGGGCATACACGGTGCCCCATTCGGTGGCCTGGGTGATGCTAACGGCTTCGGGTAGCACGTGGTGGATGCCGCCATCGATGGCGCGGGCCATAGCGGTTTCGATCTGCATAGGGGTAATGCGGCCGTCGGCGGAGGGCAGGCTGATCAGTTTGGCGCCGGCCATATAGAATTCGGGGGCGCCGCATTCGTCGGTAGCGATATGGGCTTCGTCGGCGCAGAGCACCGCGCCATAGGGGTGCACTAGGGTCGCGAGAGCTAGCGCGTTCGCCGCGGTGCCGGTGCTTACCGGATAGATGGCCAGATCAGTCTCGAAAATTTCGCAGGCGCGGGCGGTGAGGTGTTCGGTCAGGGCGTCCGCCCCGTACGAACCCACATCGCCATGGCTGGCCCGGGCGAGCGCTTCGAGAATTTCAGGGCTGATCGGGGCGGTATTGTCGCTGGCGAAGTACATCGGTTCAGGCGCCTTCATTCATGCCGAGAACATCCATCATGGAGTAAAGGCCCGGCGGTTTACCCTCTGTCCACAGCGCGGCGCGCACAGCGCCGCGGGCGAAAACACGCCGATCGAAGGCGCGGTGTGTCAACGCGATATGCTCCGCCGCAGCTGCGAAGAGCAGAGTGTGTTCGCCGACAACCTGACCGCCGCGCATAGCGGAAAAACCGATTCCTCCCGCGGCACGGGGACCGGTATGGCCCGTGCGACCCATCTGGGCAACAAACTCCAGTTCGGTGCCGCGGCCGCTGGCTACGGCGCGGCCGAGAGCAAAGGCAGTGCCTGAGGGCGCATCGACTTTTTGGCGGTGGTGCATTTCGAGGATTTCTGCGTCGTACTCATCGGGCGGAAGGGCACGGGCGAGAAGCTTGGCAAGGGCCAGAACCAGGTTGACCCCTGGCGAAAAATTGGCGGCCTGGACCACGCAGATTTTCGTTGCGGCAGTGTTCACAACCTCCTGGTCCGACACGCTCAGGCCGGTGGTGCCGAGGATCCAGGCCGAGCCGTCGGCCGAGAAGGCGGCGGCATGGTGTTGCACTGTGCTCGCATGAGTAAAATCGATCGTGGCGGACGCTTGGTTGTCCACGCAGGTCGCGCCGGCGGCGCCGATCTCCTCCGTCACCAGGCGGCCCATGCGGCCAGTCTGGCCCATTACTCGGATACGCATCACGCCCCTTAGGGTAGAGGAATACCCTGATAATATGCCATCCCTCTGCCTGCTTGAAAAACGCCGGGGGGCAGGGTGAGCAGGCTTTTGCTCCCTCGGCTCCCTTCAGCCGGAGCCAGGTTATGCGTATGATCAAGGGCACGACCCTCTTTTTTTTCATACTCAGTGCCGCCGCATCGGCCGGCACGATCATTTCCACGGGCCAAACCATCACACCCACAGCGGCATCGGGCGCCGTGTTCGGGCCGCTCAACCCTCATATTCCGGAACGGCCGGATTACCTCGTGGGGCAAGCAGAGACAGCGCTGACAAGCCCGAACGGGAAAACCCTATTGGTGCTGACCAGCGGCTATAACAAGAACCGGCTTCCCTCGGGTGCCCCCGATCAACTGACCTCCACCGAGTTCGTGTTCCTATTCGACATCTTGCATGGGGCCCTACGCCAGTTCCAGGCGCTGCCGGTGCCAAACAGTTTTGGCGGCATCGCCTGGGCGCCGGATGGGGCGCGGTTTTATGTCGGCGGCGGTCACGACGACAATGTGCATGTGTTTGCAAAAGGGAAGGATGGGTTTGCCGAGGAGGGCGCGCCGATTTCGCTGAACGATACCGCGTATGGCGTGAAAGTGCCGGCGGGGCTTGGGCTGCATGTGCAGATGGGAAAGAAGCCGGCGACGACAGCGCTGAATGGCGGCTTGGCGGTCACCGCTGACGGGTCGACGTTGCTGGTGGCAGAGCTTGAGAATGACCAGCTCAGCATCGTCGACCTCAAGACGCGGTCGGTCACGAAACAAGCCCTGCGGCCAGGGGCGCTGGATGCGTCGAAACACGGCATCGCGGGCGGAGAATTCCCCTACTGGGTGGCGGTAACACGCGCGGGCATCGCCTACGTATCGAGCGAGCGTGATCGCGAAATTGATGTTGTCGACCTCGCGAAGCACACGGTGACGGCTCGGATACAAGTGGCTGGCAATCCGAACCGGTTTGTACTGAACAAGGCTCAGACAAGGCTTTTTGTGACTTCGGATAACGCCGACATGTTGTACGTCGTCGATACATCATCCAATGCCGTAACCGGCCAGGTAAGAACGATAGCGCCGGCAGGGCTGATATCAGCGGGGCCCACCAACGGGGCATCACCGAACAGTGTGGCTTTGTCGCCGGACGAACGGACGGCCTATGTGACGAACGCGGCGATGAACGATGTCGCGGTGATCGATATTTCGGGTGCGGCGCCGGTAGTGCGCGGCCTGATCCCGACCGGTTGGGAACCGACATCGGTTGCAACCAATGCGGATGGCTCGATGCTATATGTTATCAATGCGCAAGGAGTGACCGGCCCCAACCCAAAATTCCGTAGAATCGGTGATAATGGCTATGGCTGGCAACTGAGCAAGGCCGGGTTGCTGGCGATGCCTCGCCCGTCGCCCAAGGAATTGGTAAGGTTGACCGAAATTGTGACCCGTAACAACCATTTTGGCAAGGCGCTGAATGTCGCGGCTGCGCGGACAATGCAATTCCTGCGCACCCATATCAAACACGTGATCTATATCGTCAAGGAAAACCGCACCTACGACCAGATTTTAGGGGATCTGGGCGTGGGGAATGGGGATCCGTCGCTGGCGATGTATGGACGCGCGTTCACACCGAATTTCCATGCGCTGTCCACGCAGTTTGTCGATCTCGACAATTATTATGATGCGGCGCTCAGCAGCATGGACGGGTGGCAGTTCAGCACTGCTGGGCGGGTCGCGGACCTCAACCGGAAAGTGAACGCGGTGAATTTCGGCAAAGGCGGCGGCAGCTATGACGCTGAAGGAACGTCACGGGCCGTAAATGTGGCGTTGCCTACGGCCAAGGCGCGTGAACAAGCATTGAAGCTATATGGGCTGCAGGCCGCCTCAGACCCCGACCTGTTGCCAGGTACCAGCAATGAAGTGGCGCCGGACGGCCCGGATGGGCAGAAAGAGGCGGGCTATATCTGGGATGCGGCTCTGCGCGCGCATATCACGCTGCGAAATTACGGGTTTCTGTTAGATCTGATGCCGTATCATCTGCCGCCGGCGACAGGAGGTGTGCCGGTGTTGCGCGATCCGTTTAGCACAAAAACCATTGTGGCTTTTCCGGCTAGCCCATCGCTGCTGGGCCAAACAGATCCATACTTCCGCGGGTTCGATACGAACCTTCCCGATTTCTACCGGTGCTTGGAGTGGGCCCAGGAGTTCGACCAATTCGTAACCAACGGTCAACTGCCTGGATTCGAGACGGTACGCTTCATGATGGATCACACCGGGAATTTTGCGACCGCGATCGACGGCGTCAATACGCCGGAAATCCAGCAGGCGGACAATGATTACGCGGTTGGGATGTTGATCGAGAGGGTGGCACATAGCCGATACTCAAACGACACGCTTGTTCTGGTGACCGAAGATGACAGCCAGGATGGGCCGGACCACGTCGATACACATCGCAGCACGGCCTATGTCGCTGGGCCCTATGTCAAACACGGCGCCGTGGTGAAAACACGATATTCGACGCTGAACATGTTGCGCACGATCAGCGAGATCCTAGGGGTTGTAAACGTGGATGTGCAACTGGCGGACTCCGTGCCGATGGCAGATATTTTCGACACGACACGAGGAACATGGTCGTACACCGCCCTTCCGGCGCGAGTATTGCTGAGCGAGACGCAGCTACCCATTCCGAACAAAAATGAGTTGCTGAAACATGCGGTGCTTGAGTTGCCAGCTGCCAGACTGCGGCATGATGCGGCGTGGTGGGCGCGTGCCACGGCAAAGTTCGACTTTTCCCGCGAGGACCTAAACGACGAGGGCGCTTTTAACCTAGTTCTCTGGCGGGGGACGATGGGTAATGTTCCTTACCCGGTGCTGCAGCACTGAGGACCGAGTGGCTCGCGGATCAAGCAGGTACTTGCAGCCAGATAGTTTGTCCAAGCTGACACCCATATAAATGTAGGCGGCGCAGCCTCTCAGCTACGCCGCCTTTAACACCGGCTGTCAGCGCGGGGGGGGGGCGCCTCAGCTCTGGTGTAGACCCTCATATCGCAGAGGCGTGGCCCAATTGCAACTGTCAAATACGTATTTCACGAAGCCGTGTTATTTCTACACGATGACACTGAAAAGACACATCAAAGCAACGGTCTAGGCAGGCAAGGATTCCCTCTACCTTGCCAGACCCGATCAATCCCGGCCGGCCAAAAACTCCTTCATCTTGGCAAAGAAGCCCTCGTGCTCAGGGCTGCCCTTGGCGTGGCCACTGGCTTCCGCTTCAAACTCTTCCAGCAATTCGCGCTGGCGGCGCGTGAGATGAAGCGGCGTCTCGACCTTGGCCTGAACGACCATGTCCCCTCGGGCGGCACTTCGGAGTACGGAGAAGCCTTTTCCACGCAAGCGGAATTGGGCACCAGTCTGGGTGCCGGGCGGGATTTTTACCTTTTGGCGGGTGCCGTCGATCACCGGCACGTCGATCTCGTCGCCCAAAGCCGCTTGGCTCATGCGAACCGGCACCTCACAGAACACGTGGGCCCCTTCGCGGTGAAACAAGCCGTGCGGGCGAATGGCGACATGGACGTAAAGGTCCCCAGGCGGCGCTCCCTGCCCGCCCGCCTCGCCTTCACCTTGCAGCCGGATACGTGTGCCATCTTCCACGCCAGCTGGGATGGTAACCTGCAAGGAGCGTTCCCGCTGCACCGTGCCAGCACCCTGGCAGATACGGCATGGGCTGCGGATCACGCGGCCGGCGCCGCCGCAAGTGGGACAGGTTCGCTCGATCAGGAAAAAACCCTGCTGGGCGCGAACTTTTCCTGCGCCGTTGCAAGTCGTGCAGGAATCGGCGGCCCGCTGGCCATCCGAGGAACCAGTCCCTTTGCATGCCTCGCACGCAACGCGCGTGGGCACGCGCACAGGCGCCTTCGTGCCGGAAAAGGCAGAGGTGAGCTCAATCTCGACCTGCACGTTGATATCGTTGCCGGAGCGGGTGCGGCTGCGGCCACCACGGCCGGAAAAGTCGCCAAACATCTGGTCGAAGATGTCGCCGAGACCGCCGGCGGCAGAGAAGTCGAAACCACCCCCGGCGCCGGTGCCACCTTGCTCGAAAGCGGCATGGCCGAAACGGTCGTAGGCGGCTCTTTTCTGCTCGTCCTTCAGGATTTCGTACGCTTCGCTTACATCCTTGAAGCGGGACTCAGCCGATTTGTCCCCGGGATTGCGGTCGGGGTGATACTTCATCGCAAGCTTGCGATAGGCCTTTTTGAGGTCCTCCGCGGTAGCATCGCGATTGACCTCCAAGAGTGCGTAATAATCTGGTTTTGCCATCGATGTGAACCTAAGGCGAGGCTATGCCGCCCCCGGCACGCGTGCGGCGTGGCGGGGGCGACCCGGGCTCAGGCTGACTTCTTCTTGTTCTCGTCGAGTTCCTCGAACTCGGCATCAACAACGTTCTCGGCACCAGGCGCGCCCGCGGCATCACCCGCAGGTGGCGCACCCGCCGTCTGCTCGGCCTTGTAAACGTGTTCACCAATCTTCATTGCCACCTGGCTCAGCCGGTCGGCAGCCTGCTTCAGCTCATCTGGGCTACTGCCTTCCATCGCAGTTCGAACCGCGCCAATCGCCTGCTCCGCTTCCGTGCGGTCGGCTGCTGGCATTTTGTCGCCATACTCCTTGAGGTTCTTTTCGACCTGATGAACCAACGCCTCGGCATGGTTCTTGGACTCTACCATTTCACGGCGCCGCTTGTCGGCCTCGGCGTTCGCTTCGGCCTCCTTCACCATGCGTTCGATATCGACGTCGGAGAGGCCGCCGCTGGCCTGAATGCGTATCTGCTGCTCTTTGCCGGTGGCCTTATCGCGCGCGCTCACCGAGACGATACCGTTGGCATCGATGTCGAAGGTCACTTCGATTTGCGGTACGCCGCGTGGCGCGGGGGGGATCCCCACCAGATCGAACTGGCCGAGCATCTTGTTGTCGGCCGCCATCTCCCGCTCGCCCTGGAAAACCTTGATCGTGACGGCGCCCTGGTTGTCGTCAGCGGTCGAGAAGATCTGGCTTTTCTTGGTTGGGATCGTGGTGTTGCGGTCGATCAGGCGGGTGAACACGCCACCCAGCGTCTCAATGCCCAAGGAGAGCGGCGTGACATCAAGCAGCAACACGTCCTTCACGTCGCCGCGGAGAACGGCGCCCTGGATGGCGGCACCGATGGCGACCACTTCGTCGGGGTTGACGTTACGGGCAGGTTCACGACCGAAGAAGTTTTTGACCGCCTCGATCACTTTCGGCATGCGAGTCATGCCACCCACCAGGATCACATCGTTGATCTCGGCGGCGGTCACGCCCGCATCCTTCAGGGCCGCACGGCAGGGGTCCAGAGTGCGGCTGATCAGATCATCGACTAGGCTCTCGAGTTTCGCGCGCGAGAGCTTCATCACCAGGTGCTTCGGTCCGGAGGCATCAGCGGTAATGAAGGGCAGGTTGATCTCGGTCTCTTTTGCGGAGGAGAGTTCAATCTTGGCCTTTTCGGCCGCCTCCTTCAGGCGCTGGAGAGCGAGCTTATCGGTGCGTAGGTCGATGCCCTGCTCGCGCTTGAACTCGCTGGCCAAATAGTCGATCACCCGCGCATCGAAATCCTCGCCGCCGAGGAAGGTGTCGCCGTTGGTGGACTTCACCTCGAACACGCCGTCCCCGATTTCCAGGATCGACACGTCGAAGGTGCCGCCGCCGAGGTCGTAGACAGCGATGGTACCGCCGTTCTTCTTGTCCATGCCATAAGCCAGCGCGGCGGCGGTCGGCTCATTGATGATACGCAGCACGTCGAGGCCGGCGATGCGGCCGGCATCTTTCGTGGCCTGGCGCTGGGCATCGTTGAAATAGGCGGGGACGGTCACGACGGCCTGGGTGACCTTCTCCCCCAGGTAAGCCTCGGCCGTCTCTTTCATCTTGCTCAGAACATCCGCGCTGATCTTGCCAGGCGCGTATTTCTCGCCGCGAGCTTCAACCCAGGCGTCGCCGTTATCGGCGCGTACAATCTTGTAGGGCACGAGGTCCCGGTCCTTGGCGACCATCGGATCATCGTATCGCCGGCCGATCAGACGCTTGACCGCGTAAAACGTGTTGGACGGGTTGGTGACCGCCTGGCGCTTGGCGGCCTGGCCCACCAAACGCTCGTTGCTATCGCTGAAGGCGACCATGCTGGGTGTGGTGCGAGCGCCCTCGCTGTTCTCGATCACATGAACGTCGCCGCCCTCCATGATCGCAACGCACGAATTTGTCGTGCCCAGGTCGATACCGATCACCTTACTCATAAGCAAAAAACTCCTTTGCAGCGGCCGAGGGCGGCCCGAAGCACCACCGCCGGCCCTTGACGTTACCCCGGCATGTATTGAGCGTGACCCCGTTACACAAGTGGGCAGTCGTCGGTCTCCAGCGCCCAAGGGTCAGAAAAGACGCTCGTCGGGGCAGGCCAGCCCGGCGCGGCAGGTCACAATCACGCGGTGCGTGTAGCTGGAACAAGACAAGAACGATTTTGATTGCCCAGATGCCCCGGCGGCGCATAGATTTTGCGCTAGCTGGGCCGTGGAGCGCGCGTCGAGGCGCGCGGAATGGCAGACGGCTTGTCCATACGTTCTGAAAAGGAAATCCGCATGTCCATGCGCCGGTTGATCACGGCTGGTTGCGCCTGCCTGCTGCCCGGCCTCGCTTTGGCGCAGAGCAGTTTTATCGCCCCGGACAAGACAAACCGTTTCCCCGGCGTGACGATATTCTGCCCCTCCGGCACTGGCGTCGCACCCTGCAATTTCGGGGGCGGCGGCTCGGCCGGTGGGTCGGTTTCTATAACGTCGGCGGGATCAACCGTTTCCATGTCGAATCGCTTTCCCGTAAGCGATGCGGCGCTTGATGCGCTGATCAACAATAATGCGCTAAGCGTCAGTTTGAGCGGAACACCGATCGTGGCCCTCGGCGCGGGCAGCACGGTCGCCGTTTCCGTGGGTGGTTCGGCGGTCTCCCCAAGCAATCGGCTGCCAGTGAGCGAGTCCGTGCTGGACGGGCTGGTGAGTGGAGGGGCGCTGACGATCGGCGGCACGGTGAGCCTCGCCGGCAGCACGGCGGTCACACTCGCCACGGGGGGAGCCACGATCGGCGGGGTCACGCAATCCGGAGCCTGGTCGATCGGCCTGGCTGCCGGCGGCAATGCGATCGGCTCGGTTTCGGTGTCCAACCTGCCAGCCACCCAGCCTGTCTCGGCGGCGTCGCTGCCGCTGCCCTCCGGCGCTGCCTCGGCGACGCTGCAATCCGCGGCGCTAGGACCGATGGCACCCGCAAATGCCACGGCGACCAATTCGACGATCATAGGCTGCGCATACGCCGGTAGTTCGCCGACCTTCACCGCGGGCCAGCAAGGTGCGATCAACTGCGACAGCAATGGCCGCCCTTACGTAAATATCGGCGCGAACGCTTATGGCAATCTGCCAACCTTTCTGCAGGCGGTCAGCAGCGGCGGCGCCACCGTGTTTCGCGCGATCAATACCGCGTCGTCCACCATGGCGACCAACATAAAAGCCAGTAGTGGCCTGATATACGGCTATGAGGCCTGCAACGCCGGTGCAAGCGCCGCCTTTTTCCGCATCTTTGGGCTACCGATGGCACCCGTGCCGGGCACCAGCGTACCCACCATCAGCAAGCTTCTGCCAGCTGGCACATGCCAGAGTTATTCGAGCCAGGTGGGCCTGACCATCCCAAACGGGATCGGCCTCGACGTGACCTCAGGCAGCATGGCCGATACCGATGGCAATGGCCTGAGCACTGCCAACCAGGTGACGGTTGAACTCTACTATAAGTAGTTTTTGGCACGTTCGAGGCGGGGGAGCGACGCTGCCCCCATTTTAGTCTCGAAAAGCTGCTAGGCAGTGGTATCCACGGCCTTCGCCTGTGCCGGTTCGCCCTCGGCTTTGGCGACGACAACCATGGCCGGGCGCAGCAGGCGTCCGTTCAGTGTCCAGGCGCGGCTCCAAGCTTGAACGACCGTGCCAGGCGGATGCTCTGATGTCGCCTGCTCGGCCATCGCCTGATGGAGATTGGCATCGAATGGCTTGCCGATCGGATCCTCGCCGGCGATGCCGTTTCGTTCCAGCAAGGCGACGAAGCTGCGCTCCACGCCCTCAAACCCGTCCCGCAGCTTTGTCACGATGTCGAGCTCGTCGGGCCCCTGCGCCGGCAGGCTGCTGATGCCGCGGCGGATGTTTTCGGCCGCTTCCACGACGTCCTTGGCAAATTTCTGCACCGCATACTGGCGCGCATCATCTACCTCGCGCTTGGTTCGGTTACGGAGGTTCTGCGTTTCCGCTTCCGCACGCATCCACCGGTCGCGAAAGTCGTCACGCTCCGTTTCGAGATCGGCTATCCGTTTCGCCGCCTCGGCCATCAGATCGTCACCAGCCGGTGCATCACCGGCGGCCTCAGGAAATTCCAGCGGTTCGCTCATGGCCCGCAGTTAGGCGATCGCATCGCGGCGGACAAGGGCCGGGCTGTAATCACGTAGGGCGATCGGGCAAAGGGAGGCCAGGGTCTCTGCCTGTCGCCACAGGCGCCTGAACCCGTGGCGCTCGGGTTGCCCCAAGCTGGGGCCTGAGGCCCGGGTGTTCTTCAACGGATTGCCCTCCGGCGGCGAACCCGTGCCATCACCAGGCGGCCAGGCACACGATACTCGATCCGCCAGCTGGTTTTTTTGGGTAGCCCCAACCCAAGCGCCTGCCAGACCATCCAAACGAGCGCCAGCGCGGCAACCAAGCCAAGCAGGGGAATCGCTATATGGACCGCCCATCCGGAGACAGTCGCGGGCGAAGCAACGCGCTTGACGGCATAGGCTGCTGTCTTTGCGGTATGCGATCCCTCGATCAGCCGTGGCCATGACAGATCGAAACTGAGCCACTCCATCACCAAGGCCGCGAAAATCCCGCCCGTGGCGACCAATACCATGTCCATGCCGCCCTTTAGACGAACCCGCTTCCTGACGTTCTGCCTGCCGCGGGGGCGATAGCCATCCCTGATTCGGCCCACCGGCGGCACCGCCAGGATCGCGGGCGATGAGGCAGGCAAGCGCACGGCAGCGTCTTGCTCGGCCTGGATCAGTGCTGCCGCATAGGCGCGAAGCGTCTCGTCGCCGTCCACCACGATACGGGGCGGCATCCTGTAAATCGCACCTTCAAGTTCCTCGCGCGTATTGACGAAGGCCGCGTGGCGATAGGTCAGCCAGATCAGAAAGCGACGTAGAATTTGGATGGGGTTCATAGGCACTTCTACCGCAGCTTGGGCCGCTTAAAGAAGCTGGTCGCAGGGTGGTCAGCCGAGCAGCCGTCCTATCACGCGCGCCGTATAGTCCACGACGGGGATGATCCGGCCATAATTGATCCGGGTCGGGCCGATCACGCCGATTGCGCCCACAATCCGGTCCGCGGCATTTCGCGCCGGCGCCACGACCATTGAAACCCCCGTGCTGCCGAACAGGGCCGTTTCGGCGCCGATGAAGATGCGAACGCCATCGGACTGCTCGGCCAGTTCGAGCAGGCGCAGCATTGTTTCCTGCGTCTCCAGCCGCTCGAAAAGCAATTGAATGGATGCCAGGTTTTCGATTTGGGTCACATCAGCCAACAGTCGCGCTTGCCCACGCACGATCAGCGACCCGCCCCGGCCGGCATCGGTCCAGGTGGCGAGGCCGGCTTCCACGACACCAGCCGCCAATATGTCCAGCTGACCACGATCCTGCGCCATCTCCTCCGAAACGCGGCGCCGAAGCTCGCCGAGCGTGCTGCCTGCCGCCCGCGCGTTGAGGTAGTTGGCGGCTTCGATCAGCGCGGATGGCGGCAGGCCGGGGGGAATTTGGATCACCCGATTTTCCACCTGGCCATCAGCCGCGACCAGGATCACCAACGCGCGGCCGGAGCCGAGCGAGGCGAATTCGATATGCTTGATCGCGCCATCGGATTTCGGCGCCAACACCATTCCCGCTGCCTGACTAAGGCCGGAGAGCATCGCCGAGGCATCAGCCAAGGTATCCTGCAGACTGCGGCCATGCGCGGCCAGTTGCGTGGCGATTGCCTCCCGATCCTCATCCGGCAGGTCACCGAATTGCAATAAACCGTCGACGAACAAGCGCAAGCCGCGTTCGGTGGGCAGCCGGCCCGCCGAGGTATGGGGCGCATATAGCAAGCCGGCATCGGTCAGATCCGCCATCACGTTGCGAATGGTTGCCGGCGACAAGGTTATAGGGAGCCGGCGTGCCAGGGTCCGGCTGCCAACCGGCTCTCCCGTCCCAACATACTGTTCCACGATTTCACGCAGCACCGCCGCGGCCCGCGGATCGAGGCCCGGCGGCAAGGCCCGAGGCACTTGCTCCATGACTCCTCAATATAGCGTGTGCATGCCCGATTGCCCACAAAACCCAAGGATTAAAAGTTTTTTGCCTCTTTTTTCAAAAACGAAGGCCTTGCTTGCTGTCTGACAAACGTGCCGTGGGCATCGGCCTTCCGTCACGGTCCACACCGCTTTATGACGCCCGTCTCACCTGGGATTTTCATCATGCGCCATGAAGGCCGGCTGCCGGACGTGCTTCGACATGTCTCGATCGAGACGGGTTTCTCCCACCATGCGGAAGGCAGTTGCCTGATCCGCATGGGGGGAACGGAGGTATTGTGCACCGCGAGCGTAGAGCCGAAGGTCCCACCCTTTATGCGCGGCCAGGGCAAAGGGTGGGTGACAGCGGAATACGGCATGTTGCCGCGGGCCACCCACACACGCGGCGACCGCGAGGCGGCGCGCGGAAAGCAATCGGGCCGCACTCAGGAGATACAGCGCCTGATCGGCCGATCACTGCGCGCGGTAACCGATCGTGGTGCGATGGGCGAGATGTCGGTGACACTCGATTGCGACGTGCTTAACGCCGATGGCGGCACGCGCTGCGCGAGTATTACCGGGGCATATGTGGCCTTGGCGCTGGCGTTTCGAAAGCTTTTCGCGAAAGGGGTGTTATCCTCAATACCCCTGCTTGGGCAAGTCTCCGCTGTCTCCTGCGGGCTGAAAAACGGGGTGGCGCTGCTAGATCTGGATTACGCCGAGGATAGTGGCGCGGAAGCGGATGCGAATTTCGTGCTGACCGAAAGCGGCGGGATCGTGGAAATCCAGGGCACGGCGGAACAGGCGCCGTTTTCCGAGGCACAGTTCGCCGACCTGCTGGCCCTGGCGAAACTGGGCACGGCACGGCTGTTCGAGGCACAACGCACGGCCCTGGGCTGATGGCGCGCCTGCTAAAGGCGGGCAGCCGCATGGTGCTGGCGAGCCACAATGCTGGCAAGCTGGCGGAGATGGCCGATCTGATGCGGCCGTTCGGCATTGAAATGGTTTCGGCTGGCGCATTGGGGCTGCCAGAGCCCGAAGAAACCGCCGTCGATTTTTATGGCAACGCGCGCCTCAAGGCCGAAGCAGCCGCGCGCGGAAGCGGGCTCCCAAGCCTTGCGGATGATTCCGGATTTTGCGTGGCCGCGCTCGGCGGCGCGCCAGGCGTGTTCTCTGCGCGCTGGGCAGGTCCCGGCAAAGATTTTGCCGCCGCAATGGCGCGGGTGGAGCGGGAGCGCGCGGGAAAGGCCGGGACACGCGCGTGGTTTGTATGCGTGCTCTCGCTGGCCTGGCCGGATGGCGAGAGCGCCAGCTTTCTTGGCCGCGTGGAAGGCGATGTCGTGTGGCCGCCGCGCGGCACATTCGGCTTCGGATATGATCCGATATTTATGCCGCTAGGCTGCAATCTTACCTTCGGCGAGGTGGCGCTTGAACAAAAGCTTGCAGCAAGCCATCGCGCGCGGGCGATGGCGCAGCTGGTGAAAGCCTGCCTGTAAAAGAAAAGAGCCAAGAGACTTTTGGCACCGCGCGCTGGCGGAAAGATCCGGGCCAATGCGGATCATGTCGAGCCCGCGGAAGAATAAGAGTCTTTTGGTTCTTTCTGTAGAAAAGAACATTGTTTTGTGCATTTTCGATAGCAAGGAACGGCGCAGCATATGAAACCAAGCGATCTCTACGTGGTCGGTGGGCACTCCAACCCGAACAGGTTCAAGACACCCACCCTCCATGTCCGCCGATGGGTCGAACAAACCCTTGATTTCGGCGCAAGCCTGACGCTCGTGGAGCATGCGATCGGCGCAGCACCTTACGAGTTTTCGGCGGACGATCCGTTGTTCGCCCATGTAAATCTGGTGCAAATCCGAGGAACGGCGGACCATCTGATTTGGCTTCAGCACGCGCTTTATAATCGCGGGTTCGCCAGCCTGCCCGATCGGGCTTTCGAGGCCGATTGCGGCCTGTGCTGGCAGGATACCGACATCACTCACCAGCGGCCGGATTGGGTGATGGAAACCCTGCACATGTTGCAGCAACACCGAGTCGGGCAGACCTGGACTCACGGCATCGATTTCGACCCCCTGATGAACGTCGCAGTGAATAATTGGGGCAATGAGGTAGATCGATCATTTTGCGCAGCATGGCTTGCGGGCGAAGTGGACATGAAAGCCGGCCCCTATGCGCCCGCATTATCCCGCGCATTGCTGCCAACGAAACAGCAGAAGGATTGGCGATCTCACACTGGCTATTCCTGGGCGATCCGGGGTAGGGAGCTGCGCAAGCTGGGCCGGCTGATGGACTGGATGGTAACTGGCAGCGGCGATTACCACATGGCGCACGCCTTCGCCGGCAACCTGCGCCAGCTGGTGGCAAACGACCTGGAGGTCGGCCATGATGGAAAATACAGCGCCGGCTACTACAGAAAATTGAAATGGTTCGCCGATCTCGTGGAGAGCGTGATCCAGCAGGATATCGGCTGCGTGCCTGGCATCGTCATGCATCACTGGCACGGATCGAAACGCTTGCGCTTCTACGGCGGGCGCGAAGAGATCAACACCGAATCCCAGTTCGACCCGGACGCCGACATTGCCTACGACGTGCACGGAATGCCGTTCATCTGCCGCGACAACCGGATGCTGCGGGACGGCTGCCGCCGCTACAACCGCAGACGCGACGCCGACTGCATCCGGGTGGATTGAGATGAAGATTTTCAATGTCAGCCCGCACCGATCCGGCACGCAGAGCTTTCACCAGTTTTGCCGGCTGCACGGCATCGCCTCCGCTCATTGGCCGGGCAGCGATCTCGATCGCGAGGCCAGAGGCGCGCTACCGCAATTTGACACCGCGCTGCTGTGGCGAATTTGCGCGGAGTATTTCACATCCGCCGACGCGTTCTCCGACTTCCCGACAGCCCTGGTGTACCGTCATGCCCTGGAGAAGTGGCCAAACGCCCGGTTCGTTCTGATCGGACGTGAACCGGCCGAGTGGGTACGCTCCGTGATCCGGCACACGCAGGATCGCGACCTTGGGTACCTGGAGCGGTTCTTTTACCAGGGCGCGTTAGGATGGCGGGAGCAAGCGCGCCTCTGCGCCTATAGCGAGGCCGAGTTGGCGGCGGCCTATCGAAACCACCACGCGGGCGCCCAAGCATTTTTGGAGGCACGAAGCGCACACTTGTTTGTCGGCGCGCTTGGCGATCCCGCAATGCCGGGGAGGCTCGCAGATTTCATGGGATTCCGGCCAGAACATTCTTTTCCGGCGATCGCCTGAAAGGCCAGCAACACATCATTGATTCTAATACATATGCTGCCCGCCATTGATCGACAGTGTGGCGCCGGTGATGAAATCCGCATCGTCCGCGGTGAGAAACGACACCCCGCGTGCGATATCGTCGGCACGCCCCAGCCGCCCCATCGGAATGCGCGTAATGATCTTTTGCAGCACGTCGGCGGGAACGGCGCGCACCATGTCGGTATCCACATAGCCTGGCGCTATCGCGTTGACGGTAATGCCGAACCGGGCGCCTTCCTGCGCCAGTGCCTTAGTAAAACCGTGTATCCCGGATTTGGCGGCTGCGTAATTCACTTGGCCATACTGCCCGGCCTGACCGTTCACCGAACCGACATTCACGATGCGCCCGAATTTGGCCGACCGCATCGCATCGAAGGTGAGCCGGCAGAGATTGAAACAACTGCCCAAGTTGGTGTCGATCACCGCATCCCACATGTCGCGTGACATCTTGGCCATCAGCCCATCCCGGGTAATCCCAGCGTTATTCACAAGTATTTCCACAGGCCCGTGATCGGCGTGGATTCGGCCGATCGCCTCTTCGCAAGCGGCAAAGTCGCCCACGTCGAACTTGATGGTCCTGATTCCCGTCTCCCGGTGGAAGGCCTCGGCGGCGCCATCATTCCCCGCGTAACTGGCGATAACCTCTCGGCCAGCCGCCTTCAAGGTTGCGCTGATGGCGGCGCCGATTCCGCGCGTGCCACCCGTGACCAATGCTATCCGCGCCATTTTGGATCTCCCTCACGGCTTATCGTCGCAGCATTTCAATATGGCGCCCGCCGGGCAAGAGGGGCAAGCCAGGCTTTACGCGGGCCGCGACAAGACTGGCTTCGGATCGCGATCGCGTGATTGGCGACTCCGGCGGCTAAATAAAATTTTTACGTTTGCGGACGAGACTTTGCCTAGCGGGCCCGGCCTACCAGTGCTCACCCGCTCCAATTCGCTGCCGCACCTCGCAGTCTCTGCTAGTGCATTTTCCGATCACGTCGGTTCAGTAGAGTCGTTCGCAAAATGCTCTAGCTCTTTGTTTTAGCGAGCATATTTATACGACGGGGTACCCCCCAGTGGTCGAATGATGCTCAAATACGGATCAAGCCTCATGCACCCGTCCGCCACCTCGCTCTTCAGCGCGCCTTACGGTCTCTCCTTCTCGATCGAGGAGCTCGTGATGGTGCGAAGCTGGGCGAAGGAACGGGGCCTGCGCATGATCGTGGCCCTCGATCAGACAGCCGAGCAGGCCGAATTCGAGGAAATGCTGGTTTTGGCGCCACCTGATCGTAACAAACGCATTTTCATCGTGTGGCGGACGCTCGGGAGCGTGTTCGTCCAGGTGCCGCATGGCAGACCATGCCCTTTTCCGACACTCGAGGAAGCGCTCGGAACACTCCGCCTACCTACCGTCAAGCGCAGTTCGCTGCTCAGATTTTTTGGTTTCCCGGAGTAAGCCCACCATCCTGCGCTTCAGATTATCCAGCCATCAACACAGCATGGACGCAGTCCACGAAAAGGCCTCCATAGCGGGGGCGAAGTTATGGACTTCGTCTACGCTACCGAGGCGCCGATTCGTTAGCCACCCTGCCGTGCTGCGCCAGGTAAATCGCATGCAGAGCCCATTCTAGATTCTGCGCAAGCGTTCCGTCCATACGGACGATAATCGGGGCTTCCTCAGGACGTGGCTCCTCCAAAGTGGCAATTTGGCTTTCCAGAAGGCTTGAAGGCATGAAGTGGCCTTGCCGATGCTCCAGCCGTGCCTTGAGGATAGCCGGGTCTGTTTTCAGATAAAGCACACGCACCAGGGGGCGGCCGGCGATCAGAAAAGCGCGATACGAACGTTTCAGCGCTGAGCAGGTAATCAGCCCGGGCTCGCCCGCCGCCGCACGCGCATCGATCCAGGCTTTTATTGCGGCAAGCCAGGGCGCACGGTCGTCATCCGTGAGCGCAATACCTGCGTGCATCTTTCGCACGTTTGCAGGCGGGTGAAGCGCATCGCCCTCCTGAAACTCCCAGCCGAGTCTCGTGCTCACAGCCTCCGCCAGAACCGATTTCCCGGAGCCCGATACCCCCATCACGATCATTATGAGCGGAGGCGAACCGCACGCAGCCCGTGTCATTTTGGCGTGTAGCGGGTCACACCATGCGCGTCTGCCACCAGGGCAAGCACTGCCATACCAACGAACAAGCCGGTTTCCACCACACCCACGATGCTCAACAGCCGGCGATTCAGATCGGCCGCGTTTTCGATCGGGGCAAATCGGCAGTCGAGGATATAGTTGCCGCCATCGGTGACATAGGCCTCGCCATCCGACTTTTCCCGTCTGACCGCCGTTTCGGCCAAGCCCAGCAGGCGGGAGCGCGTAAGCTCCCAGCCAAAACGGGTGACTTCGACCGGCACGGGGGAATGTGTGCCTAGCCAGTCGACCAGTTTTTCCTGGTCCGCGATGATCACGAGTTTCTTTGCGGCGCTCGCGACAATCTTCTCCCGCAGCAAAGCGCCACCCAGGCCCTTCACCAGATCCAGATTGTCGCGCTTGATTTCGTCGGCGCCGTCGATACAAATGTCGATGGTTGTATGAGTGTCGAAGCCCACGAGCTTCAGGCCGCCGGCCCGGGCCTGCGCGGCGCTGCGTTCCGAGGTGGGAACGCAGAGGATGTTGAGCCCCGCCTTGGCGCGGGCAATCAGCGATTCGATAAAAAATCCCGCGGTTGATCCGGTGCCGAGGCCGACGAGCATGCCGTCTTCCACCATGGCGGCGGCCTGGGCTGCGACTTCGCGCTTCAGGGCGTCTCGTGTGTCACTCATGCGAGCCTCCGCGGTAGAAAGACCTTATCTCTCCGCCGCATCCCATGTTACCGGCCATGTCCGGTATCTATCCGCCAGCGCAGAAGTCCTAGTCTTTTGGTTCTTTTCTTTAGAAAAGAACAGACCTAAACACTGCTCGCTGCCGCCTCGTCGACAAACCAGATGATCTCGCCGGCAGCCGTGATCCGGGCCGCAGGCTGTGAGCGGTCGCCATCCAGCACATTTTTCAAAACGCCAGCCTTGCTCCTACCGGCCACCAAAAACGCAACCACGCCGCTGCAGGCAATGGCCGGGTATGTGAGCGTGAGGCGCGGCTGCGGCACACCCTCGGTCACCGGCGCCACCCAGGCGAGGCTCTCTTCCAGCGAAGCCGTCTCGGGAAACAGCGAGGCGGTATGACCGTTTTCGCCGAGGCCCAACAACGTAACGTCGAATAGCGGGTATGCCATGTCGAGCGCATCCCGGCCATAATAAGCTTGCAAAGTGGATTGATAGGCCTTGGCCGCGTCAGCCGGATTGCCAGTGGTTGGCATCGCGTGGATCTGGGCTGGTGGGATCGGTACGTGATCGAGCAGGGCCTGACGGGTCATGTTATAATTGCTCTCGGCGCTGTCGGGCGGCACAAAGCGTTCATCGCCCCAAAACAAATGCGTGCGGCTCCAGGGAAACCGGTCACGCTGGTCTGGTTCGGCCAGAATTTCGTAGAGGCGCTTCGGGGTGGAGCCCCCCGACAGAGCGATCGCGAAGCGGCCCACCGACGTCGCCGCTTGTTCGGTGAGCCATAGAGCGACGTGGCGGGCGAGCGCCTCCGAGTTTTCCGTGCGAACGAGATGCGGTTCAGCCATGGCGCTCTCCGAGCAGAAATGTTTCGACGGCCAGGGCAAACCCCTCCTGTTCCGAAGATGCGGTGATGTGGGTCGCTTGTTTCTTGACGGCGTCACTGGCGTTGCCCATGGCGATGGAAAGCCCGCTCTTGCGAAACATCAACGCATCATTGGGCTGGTCGCCGATAGTGGCGATGGCGTGTTCCGGAATCCCCAGCCGCTTCGCCAGCCATGCCAGGGCGAAACCCTTGTTCGCCTCGGGATGGGTGACATCGAGATAATAGGGCTGCGAGCAGGCGGCGGAGGCCTCACCGCCGAGCGCTTCCTGCACGCGCCTCTCACAGGCCTCGACGCGGGAAAGATCGTCGCTGACGCCCACGATCTTTACGGCACCCTCGAGCGCCTGCGTGAAGTCAGCGGCAACCTTGGGTGGGAATTTCACCGTCCATTGCTCGCGGGCGACGTGGGGGGCCTCCGCGTTGGGAACCAGCCAATCCTCGCCGCTATACACCCACACATCCAGGCCATCGCTCTGCAGGATCGATACCGTCTTTTCGGCGATGTCACGCGCCAGCGTGCGCGCTTCGATGATGGACAGATCGGGATTGACCCATAGCCCGCCATTGAATCCCGCGATCGGAGTGTCAATGCGAAGCGGCTCGATGAGCATATCCATGCCCTTGGGCGGCCGCCCGCTGGTAATCGCGAACAAGATGTTCCTGGTACGCAGCTTTTCGACAGCGGCGATGGCGCGGGATGTCAGGATCTTGTCCTTCGTGACCAGAGTGCCATCCACATCGGCCAATAAAAGCCTAATTTCAGACATCTGAGACTCTCCTTTTACGATCAGCGATCGATCGGGATCCAGGCACGGCCGTCGCGCTGCAGCAGGTCCTCGGCTTCCTCGGGCCCTTCGCTGCCGGCCGCGTAAGGATGCACGTGAATATGGCCGGCCTCCCAGGAATCTAGGGCCGGCTGCACGACCGACCAGCCGGCCTCCACGTTATCCGCACGTTGAAACAAAGTGGCGTCACCCGCCAGGCAATCATAGAGCAGCGTTTCGTAGCCGGTGCTCGGACCCTCATGAAAATAATCCGCGTAATTAAAATTCATGTTGACGCCGCCGAGCCTTACCCGTGGGCCGGGCCGTTTGGCCGAGAATTGCAGCGTGACGCCTTCAGTCGGCTGGATATGCAGGAACATGATATTGGGTGTCAGCTTATCCACCGGCGTGTCACGGAACAGAGCGAAAGGCGCCTGCTTGAAGTGGATCGAGATTTCCGTCCGGCGTTGGGCGAGCCGCTTGCCCGTGCGGACGTAAAACGGCACCCCGGCCCAGCGCCAATTGTCGATCGCCAGTTTCAGAGCGATATATGTTTCGGTACTGGAATTATGATCCACATCCGGTTCCCGCCGATAGCCGGGCACGTCATTGCCGCCAATCCTGCCGCCGCGATACTGCCCGCGCACGACATCCCGCACGGCGAATTTGCCGGAGAGGGGGTGGATCGCCTGGATCACCTTGGTCTTCTCGGTGCGCACTGCATCTGCTTCGAATGAGATAGGCGCTTCCATCGCCACCATGGCAAGAAGCTGAAAAATATGGTTCGGTACCATGTCGCGCAACGCGCCTGTGCCTTCATAGAACTTGCCGCGCGCTTCGACGCCGACCGTCTCGGCCACAGTGATCTGCACATGGTCGATATTGTCACGCTTCCAAATCGGCTCGAAGATGCCGTTGGAAAAGCGTAACGCCATGATATTTTGAACCGTTTCTTTCCCAAGATAATGGTCGATCCGGTAAATCTGCGATTCGTCCAGGCACTCCAGCAGGGCAGCATTGAGCGAACGGGCCGTGGTAAGATCATGGCCGAATGGTTTCTCCACCACCAGACGGCGATAAAAGCCGTCACCCTCACGAGTAAGGCCGGCGGTGTGAAGCTCGGTGGCCACGGTTTCGAAAAAGCGGGCGGCGGTGGCGCAGTAGAAGACGACGTTGCCATTGTCGGGCAAGTCGGATTTCAACTGCTCGAAGGTCTTCGGATCGCCAAAATCGCCCTGCAAGTAACTGAGCCTTTCAGACATCCAGTTCCAGGCCGTTGTGTCCAGGGATGCGGCGGCATCACTGCGGCGCTCCGTGACGAAATGGCCTATGGTTTCAGTGAGTTTTGCGACGAAAGCCGCGTCGTCGAGATCACGCACATCGACGCCGATGATGCGAAACCCGTCATCCAATAGCCCGGCCAGGCGCAAATTATAGAGCGCCGGCATCAGCAGCCTGGCAGTAAGGTCCCCACCCGCACCAAAGATCACGAAACTACAAGGCGGCGCCGGCCGCGCCTTTCCATGTACTGCTTGATCCGTAAGTCCTGGAATGAGGTCGGCGGCGTCCATCAAACCTGCTTTTTGTCTGGGTAGACGCAAGAGCCATCTTCCTTGAAGGGAAGAAGCAAAAAACTCTTATTTCTCAGCATGGATTTCGACGTGGCCACCGAATTTATTGCGCATGGCACTCAGCAGTTTCTCGCCGAATGTGTTGCCGGATCGGGAGCGGAAGCGGGCATAGAGCGCGGTTGAGAGAACGGGTACAGGCACGGCTTCCTCGATCGCGGCTTCCACCGTCCAGCGCCCTTCGCCGGAATCCGACACATGGCCGGTGAATTCCGTCAAACCAGGATTTTCTGCGAGCGCCGATGCGGTAAGGTCGAGCAGCCAGCTCGAAACCACGCTGCCGCGGCGCCACACTTCCGCGATGTCGGCAATATCCAGAGAGAAGCGCTCGTCCTCCGGCAGGTCGGCCGAGTCCTTCGTCTTTAGAACGTCGAAGCCTTCCGCATAAGCCTGCATCAAGCCATATTCGATGCCGTTATGAACCATCTTGACAAAATGGCCTGAGCCTGCTGGGCCACAATACATGTAGCCCTGCTCAGGGCGCGGATCACGATCCTTCCGCTCTTGCGTCCGCTCGACATCGCCGATACCGGGGGCAAGCGTCGAGAAGATCGGGTCGAGCCGATCGACCACCTGAGCGGGGCCACCAATCATCATGCAATAGCCACGCTCCAGACCCCACACGCCACCGGAAGTGCCGACGTCGATGTAGGAGATGCCCTTTGCGGCAAGCGCCTTGGCGCGGCGAATATCATCCTTGTAAAACGTGTTGCCGCCATCGATGATGGTGTCGCCTGGTTCCATATGCTCAGCTAGGCTTGCGATCGTGGTCTCAGTGATCTCGCCCGCCGGCAACATTACCCACGCGGCCCGCGGTTTTTCCAGCCCGCGCAGCAAATCGGCTAGGTCCGCCGCGCCAACGGCCCCCTCCTTGGCGACACGCTTCACAGCATCTGGGCTATGATCGTAAACGACGCAGCCATGGCCGGCGCGCATCAGTCGTAAACTGATATTGCCGCCCATCCGGCCAAGGCCAATCACGCCCAACTGCATGTGCCAAACTCCCCTAACTAAAAACCAGGAAACCGATGCATTAAGCCAGCGCCGCGCTGATCACTTCGTGCAACTTCGCAAAATCCGCGGCCACGTCCAGACCCAGATGGACCCGCAGGGCACGTCGCCCACGCGTCGCCAGCACATCGAAATCGCCGCGCGCCTGTGCCGCCTTCACCGTACTGAACGTGTAGCGCTCGCCCGGCACGGCCAGATCATGCGCGTCCGCCGCGGTAATCTGCAGGAACACGCCGCTATTCGGGCCACCCTTGTACGCCTGACCCGTTGAGTGCAGAAAGCGCGGGCCAAACTCAGCCGCCACCGCTGCATGGGTGCGGTCGCGCACCATTTGCCGCAACGATTGCATGGCTTGGAGATGCGCTGCATTTCTCTCCACATAGGCCAGCAAACCAATGTAATCGCCTGCTGCTACTCGGGCAAAATGCGCACGCAGAACGTCGACGAGCGACTCACCTTTCAGCGCCGCGGCATTGGCTGCATCGGCAAAAAGCTGCACGCCATCGAACGATGCGAACGGGGATTCCTCAGGCAGTTTACCAGTGGCGTTGAAAGCGTCGGTCAACTCGCGGGTCTTGATCTTGCTCGCCTCGACATCCGGTTGATCGAACGCGTCGATCCCAATGATGCTGCCGGCAACGGCGGTCGCGAACTCCCACAGAAAGAATTGCTGCCCGAGTTCCTGATGCCCGCTCAGACTAACGCGCACTACCGGCTGACCGGCGGTCTCCAGCGTCTTGATGGCAGCATCCTGGCCCGCATCCGGCGCATCATCCGCGCGCAGGTAAACGAAAAGTCGATCACGCCCATAAACCCCTGGCTCGCCCAAAACTTCGCCGTCGATCGGCACCAGGCCTCTTCCCAGCTTGCCGGTGCTCTCGGCCAGAAGCTGCTCCAGCCACGCCCCAAGATCGGCAATGCAGGGCGAGGCGACGATGGTCACCTTGTCGTGGCCAGCGCGCTGTGCCTCGCCGAGAATGGCGCCGAGTACCACGCCAGGATTGGCGAGCGGCGGGCTACCGTGCGAGCAGGCCTGCACCATCAACATGGTCGACTTCAGGAACGCAGTCAGGTCGATGCCGATCACCGCGGCCGGCACCAGGCCAAAATTGGAAAGCACCGAATAGCGGCCACCGATCTGAGGATTTCCGAAAAAGATTTTTCGGAATTTGTCCCCTTCTGCGACCTTCTGCATATGCGAGCCGGGGTCGGTGATGGCGACAAAATGCTGGCCGGCCTGGTCAGGCCCAACCGCCTCGCACATCCGAGCCCAGAAATACGCTTTCAGGATATTAGGCTCCAGCGTGCCTCCCGACTTGCTGGAGACGATCACCAGGGTCTTTGGCAAATCCACCGCGTTCTCGAACGTCGCGATCTGCTGTGGATCGGTGCTGTCCAGCACGTGCAGTTTCGGCCAGCCGGCGCGGCTGCCGAACGTCGCACCGAACACCTCCGGACCCAGGCTCGAGCCACCCATGCCAAGCAGCAGCACATCGGAAAAACCCGCCGACTGGATCTCGCTTTGGAACGCGATCAACTCATCCACGTGGCTCAACCGTTCCTGAACGATTTCGAGCCATGCGAGCCATTTGCCTTCATCGCCACCGGTCCAGAGTGCGGCATCGCGGGCCCAGAGGTTTCGCACCAGGCCATCCTGCCGACAGAGCTCAAGCCGGGCATCGACGGCCTTGTCTAACACCTCCGGCAGGCCATACTGCAAATTGACTATCTTGCTACCCAATAATTTGGCGCGCTTCTGGGCTACCGCGAGCAGCAGGGCGTCCGCCGCTTCGGAGAACAGGCGAACACCATCCTCCACCAGGCGCCTGGTCACGACAGGAAGATCGAGTCCCAGGCGATCTGCCTCCCGCAGGATCGTCCTCGCCCCTTCAAGATTTTCCGACAGCGAGGGGCGCACCTTGCCATGATTGCGAAACGCATCCATCGTCGCGGGCGGCATTGTATTCACCGTATCGCTTCCGATGAGCTCCTCTATATAGATCACATCGGAGAACGCCTTGTCCTTGGTGCCAGTGCTGGCCCAAAGCAGGCGCTGCGGGTTGGCCCCACCCGCCTTCAATTTTTGCCAGCGCTCACCGGCCACAAATGCCTCAAACCACGCATAGGCGAGCTTCGCGTTGGCAATCGCCACCTTGCCGCGCACTGACTTCAAGGCCTCGGCCTCGGCATCTCCGGCTGCCACACGCTCATCGATCGCCTTGTCGATCTGCGCATCTATGCGGCTGACAAAGAAACTGGCGACCGACGATATCTGGCTAATATCCTCCCCCATTTCGTGCCGCGCTTCGAGCCCCTCGACATACGCCTCGGCAACCGCCTTGTAGGAGTCAACGGAAAACAGAAGAGTGACGTTGATATTGATGCCGTCGGCGATCAGCGTGCGTATCGCCGGCACGCATTCCGGCGTGCCTGGCACCTTCACCATCAGGTTCGGGCGATCCACCCATGCCCATAGCCGGCGCGCCTCGGCCACCGTATCCTGCTCACGAAGTGCGAGATAGGGCGAGACTTCGAGGCTCACGAACCCATCGAGCCCTCGCGTGCGATCGAAAACCGGGCGGAGCACTTCGGTCGCATGCTGAATGTCGGTCACCGCCATGGTCTCATACAGGGCGTTGGCATCATACTCGCCGGTCGCAGCTAGTTGCTTGAACTGTTCATCGTAATCAGCGCCCGAGCCCATCGCCTTCTCGAAGATCGAGGGGTTGGAGGTTACGCCGCCAAGCCCATCCTCATCGACAAGCTTCTTCAGGCTGCCATCGACGATAAAGCTGCGGCGAATGAAATCAAGCCACGGCGACTGGCCCGCCGCCAGCAACTTCTTTAGCGGGTTTACCACACCTTGATCTGCTGCCTGAACGACCGTATCCATCTGCCGATCTCCTAAAGAAGCAAAAGAACTCTGCCTCTTTCTTTAAAAGAGAAGTCTTCGCCTAGCCACGACCCGCCTGCTTGCGCGCGACATCTATTACCGCCTCGGGCGTAAATCCAAACTTCTTCAGCAGCGCCGGCAGCGGCGCCGACGCGCCAAAACTATGCATGCCGATCGCAGCACCAGAACTACCGATATACCTGTCCCAACCGATCGTGGAACCCTGTTCGATCGACACCCGCGCGGTGACATGCGGAGGTAGGATATTGTGGCGATACTCCGCCGGCTGCGATTCGAACAGCTCCCAGCTCGGGAAGGAAACGACGCGTGCCCGTATACCCTCGCTCTTCAGCGTTTCATAGGCGCCGACGGCAAGGTTCAGCTCCGTGCCGGTCGCCATCAGGATCACCTGCGGATCGCCGCCCTGCGCCTCCGCCAGGATATAAGCCCCATGTTTCAATCCGGAGGCTAGTGCATATTTGTTCCGGTCGAGTGTCGGCATCGGCTGGCGGGAGAGCACCAGGCAGGCCGGTCGCTCCTTCAGCGTCATCACATAGCGCCAAGCCTCGGCCACTTCATTCGCGTCGCCAGGACGAAGCACGATCATGCCCGGAATAGAGCGCAAGCTGACAAGCTGCTCGATCGGTTGGTGCGTCGGTCCATCTTCGCCCACCCCAATACTATCATGGGTGAAGATATACAGCACCGGCAATTCCATGATCGCCGAAAGGCGGATTGGCGGCTTCATATAATCGGAAAAAATCAAGAACCCGGACCCATATGGCCGCAGCGCCGACAGCGCCAGCCCGTTGCAGATCGACCCCATGGCATGTTCTCGTATGCCAAAATGCAGATTACGCCCGCCGTAATGACCCGCTTCAAAACTATCCGCGCCTGCGAAAGTCATGTTGCTCTTGGTTGAAGGCGCCAGATCGGCTGCTCCACCGAGCATCCAGGGTACACGCGACGCGATCGCATTGAGAATTTTTTGCGACGAATCACGCGAAGCCAAGCCTTTGGCGTCCGCCTGGAAGGTCGGGATATCCGCATCCCAGCCGTGCGGCAGATCGTGCTGGTTCATCATCTCCAGCTCCGCCGCCAGCTCGGGATACGCGGTTTTGTAACGCGCCAGCAAGCTGAGCCAAGCGCCGCGCCGCGCCGCCCCCCGCTTGCCGATGCCATCGGCGAAATGCTGGTAGACGTGGTCGGGCACCAAAAAGCTCGACTCTTCCGGCCAGCCATAGGCGCGTTTGGTGCCACGCACCTCCTCCTCACCCAGGGCTTCACCATGCGCCTTGTTCGTGCCAGCCTTTTTCGGTGCGCCATACCCGATCACGCTATGCACCTTGATGAAGCATGGACGATCCGACACGGATTTCGCATGCGCCAGCGCCGTCTTCATCGCGCCTAGATCGTTCGCATCATCCACATGCTGCACATCCCAGCCATAGGCGGCGAAACGCGCATCGACATCCTCGTCGAAAGCGAGTTCGGTGCTACCCTCGATGGTAATGTGGTTGCTATCGTAGATCCAAGTCAGGTTACCGAGCTTAAGGTGCCCCGCCACGGAGGCCGCTTCGCTGCTCACCCCCTCCATCATGTCGCCGTCACCGGCGAGTACGAATACGTGATAGTCGAACAGCTCGAAGCCGGGTTTGTTATAACGCCGCGCCAAGAAACGCTGCGCCATGGCAAGGCCCACCGAGTTGCCGCAGCCCTGGCCAAGCGGGCCTGTCGTCGTCTCCACACCCGATGTCAGCCGGTATTCGGGATGGCCCGGTGTCTTGCTGTCGAGCTGCCGGAAGTGCTGCAAATCCTCGATCGTGAGCGCCGGCGCATCCCGGTCCTCATATTCATTGACGGCACGCACGCCGGCTAGATGGATAAGCGAATACAGCAACATCGAGGCATGGCCGACCGAAAGAACAAACCGGTCACGGTTCGGCCAGTTGGCGTCAGCCGGGTCGTAATTCAAAAAATCCTGCCACACCGTATAGGCCACAGGTGCCATCGCCATCGGCGTACCCGGATGCCCCGAATTGGCTTTCTGCACAGCATCCATCGAGAGCGTGCGGATGGTGTTGATGCAAAGCAGGTCGATATCGCCGCTATACTGGGAGGCTGTGGTGGAAGCGGATGCCATGTTAAACTCGCTCCTCGCTGTTCGGCCTGGCCGAGCCCAGCCCGCCGCACCCAAACATGCAGGGGCGCGCATCACAGCAGACGCGCCGCCCAGGCTCAGGGTTTCAAACACCTATCAGCCATGTTCTCCCGTCTGTGGCTCTGTTGGCACATCCCGCTGGGTTTTGCGAGCGCCGGTGAAGCCAAAACCCGCTTTCGCGCGCTCGCGCAGCGATTGGAACACCACGTAAAGCATCGGGATCAGGAAAATCCCCACGGCACTCGCTGCCAGCATGCCGGCGAATACCGGCGTGCCCACGTCCCGCCTACTGACCGCCGCCACGCCGGTGGCGGTCACCAGCGGCACCAGGCCCAGCACGAAAGCGACGGACGTCATCATCACCGCGCGGAACCGCATCTGGGCCCCTTGCGCCGCGGCCTGGGCGATCGTCCGGCCACGCTCCCGCTGATCCTTCGCGAATTCAACGATCAGGATGCCGTTCTTGGCAGCAAGTGCGATCAGTACCACCAGCCCGATCTGCGCATACAGATCGAGCGACAGGCCGGCCAGCTCGATCCCGATCATCGCCCCCAGCAAGCCCACCACCACCGAAAGCAGCACCGGCACCGGGATCACCCAGCTTTCATACAACCCGACCAAGAAAAGGTAGGCGAACAGCACGGCCAGCGCCAAAATCGTGCCCGTCTGCCCCTGCGCCGCCACCTCCTGGAACGCCGTCCCCGTCCATTCATACCCATAGCCGGGCGGCAAAGCCCGAGCGGAAACGGCGGCCATCGCTTCGATCGCCTGGCCAGATGACGCGCCCGGCGCGGGCGCACCGTTGATCGTCACCGAACGGTAATTGTTGTAGCGGGTGATGATCTGCGGCCCGAGCTTGATCTGCGCGTCGGCGATCGACCGCAAGGGCACCATGTCGCCTAACTTGTTACGTATATAAATCTGCCACAAAGCCGGCGTGTCGCTGCGATCGTAGGCCTCGCCCTGCAGATTGACCTGCCAGACCCGACCATACAGATTGAAATCGTTGATGTAGATGCCGCCAAGCGTCGCCTGCAATGAGGCGAACACGTCGGACATATCGAGCCCCAGGGTCTGCGCCTTTTGCCGATCTATGTTCAGGAACAGCGAGGGATTGCTGGCGGTGAAGGTGGAAAAGATGGCGCCGATATGCCTATCGGCGTGGGCATCGCTGATCACGCCATTCATTGTGCTCGCGATATCGGAATAATCCTGCCCCTGCAACGCATCGAGCTGGTATTCGAATCCTCCGGCGGTGCCCAGGCCAATGATGGGCGGCAGATTGAAGGCCAGCACATTGGCCGAGCGAATGCGCGCGCCAATGCCGAATATCTGGCCGACCATGCTGCCCACCTGCGTTTGCGCCGTAGTCCGGTCGGCAAACGGTTTCAGGCGGATGAACATGAAGCCGCTATTCGGCTCCTGCGCGCTGTCCAGGATCGAAAACCCAACAATGGCGAAGGTGTCAGCCACGCCAGGCATTTTCAAAATATGCTGTTCGAGATCGGCAATCACTGCGCTGGTGCGCGAAACCGACGCGCCGTCCGGCAATTGCACGGCGACGAAAAAGCCGCCCTGATCTTCGCTCGGCAGAAACCCGCCCGGCGTAATAATGGCGAACCCCGCGATCGCTGCCGCGCAGAGCGCCACGGCGAGCACCGACAGCCAGGCGCGGCGGAGCAGCCTGTGCACGATACGCGAATAGCCGTTGCGCGTGTTATCGATGAATCGCAATACCCGCGCCATGACGCCCGCCTTCCGATGCGGCGAATGGCGCAGGAACAAGCCGCACAAAGCCGGCGACAAGGTCAGCGCATTCAGAGCCGAAATCAGCATGGCGGCGCTGATCGTCACCGCAAATTGCTGAAACAGAACGCCGGAAATACCGGGAATGAAGCCTATCGGCACAAACACCGAGAGCAGAACAAGGGTGATCGCGATAATCGGTGCAGTGATCTCGTGCATTGCCTCCTTCACCGCCTCGCGCGGGTCCCAATCCGGATGCGCCTCCATCACCCGTTCCACATTCTCCACCACAACGATCGCATCATCCACCACGATACCGATCGCCAAAACCATGGCCAGCAGCGAGACCGTATTGGCGGAGAACCCGGCGGCGAGAAGCACAGCGAAGGTACCGATGAGGCTCACGGGCACGGCGATGGCAGGGATGATGGTCGCTCGAAGATTCCCGAGAAACAGGAACACCACGAACACCACGAGAACAAACGCCTCACCGAGGGTTTTGAGAACCTCTGTGATCGTATCGGTCACAAACAGCGTCGAATTCCAGGTCACCTGGTAGTTGAGTCCGTCGGGAAAACGGTGTTTCAGCTCCGCGAGCTTCGCGTTCACCAGCCGCGCTGTCTGCACGGCATTCGCACCCGGCGCCAGGTTGATGCGCATGGCAACCGAAGGTTTGCCGTCGAGCCTGCTTTCGCTATCCACGTTCTGCGCGCCAAGCTCCACCCGTGCCACATCCTTCACGCGGAGCAAGGATCCGTCGGGGTTGGCGCGCAGCACAATATTGCCAAACTGCTCGGGGGTCGAAAGCCGCCCCTGGGTCTGCACGTTCAGCTGGAATTGCACCTCATTGCTAACCGGCCGGGCACCGATGCGGCCGACCGGCGCCACCACATTCTGCGCCTCGATGGCGCTGATCACGTCAGACGGCGCGAGATTGAGGCTGGTCAGGCGCTGGCTATCGAACCAAATTCGCATCGAATATTTCTGCTGGCTGAACAGCTGCGCCTGCCCCACACCATTGATTCGCGAAATCTCGTCCAGCACCCCGATCGTCACGTAATTCGTGATGAAAAGCGTATCCTGCTTGCCCGATGCACTGAAGAAATTGACGAATTCCAGGATGGCGCTGCTGGCCTTCTGTACCGTCAGGCCTTCGCGCTGCACCTCCTGCGGCAATTCCGCTAGGGCCGTCTGCACCCGGTTGTTCACATTGACAGTGTTGATGTCGGGATTCGTGCCGAGCGCGAAGCTGACTGTAAGGTTGTAGGTGCCGTCATTGGCGTTCGTGCTCTTCATATAGAGCATCTTGTCTACGCCGATCACCTGCGCCTCGATCGGCTGGGCAACCGATGCCTCGACATCGGCAGCCGACGCCCCGGGGTAGGTGGCCGAAACCTGCACCTGCGGCGGCACGATATCGGGAAATTGCGCCACCGGGATCCGGCTCAGCGAAATCAACCCGGCAATCGTAATTACCAGCGCAATCACGATCGCCAGCCGTGGCCGGTCCACAAAAACCGCCGAAATCATCGAAAAGCCAACCCTAGGGTGGGCTCAAGCCCATCACCAAAACGACGAACCCGCGCCTTCCAGCTGAGCTCGCTCGACGCCCCCCTCAAGGTGCTGCCTTCGGCTGTGGGCTCGCCGGCCCCGGGGCCACCGGCATACCAGGCCTTACCCGCTGGATGCCTTCCGCAATCACCATATCGCCGGAAGCAAGGCCGCTCACGATCGCCGCCATGGTCGGCGTCGACTGGCCGAGCTTCACCGGCATTCGCTCCGCCTTGTCCCCCGCGCCAACTTTGTAGACGTAATCACCCTGTTGGTCCGACATGATGGCGGCGCGCGGCACGCCGAGCACCTCGATGGGTGTCAGCCCCTGCATCAGAACCTGCACGAATTCGCCATCGATCAAGGCGCGCGTGCCGTCAGTGGCGAGCGGATTGGGGATTTCCGCACGCGCCAAAAGCGTGTCGGTATTCGTCGAGATGGTCGGATCGATGTAATCGAGTTTGCCGTCCTGCGCGTAGACCTTGCCGGTGGGCAGGCGAATCTTCACCCGCACGGCATTGAAGCCGCCATGGCTTGCATAGCGCGCCCGCAGATCGAGAACCGTGCGAGTGGCGACTGGGAAGGTGACATACATCGGATCCTGGCTCACGATGGTTGCCAGCGTGCCGGTGGTAGGGCCCACTACATTGCCCTCGGTCACCGCAGTTCGGCTGATACGCCCGTCGATCGGGGCACGGATTTGCGTGTAATCCAGATTGATCTTGGATGTGCTCAAATTGGCCTGCGCCGCCAAAAGTTGTGCTGCCTCGCTGCGCTGCTGTGAAACAGCGTTGTCATAGGTCGATCGCTGCCCGGCGGGCGTGTTGAGGAGCGCTTGCTGACGGGCCAAGGACGCATTGGCATATTGCAGCAGCGCATCCACTTGAGCGAGGGCCGCTTGCTTTGCCAGCATGTCAGCCAGAAACGGCCCGTCTTCCAACTTGTAGAGCAGATCGCCGTGTTTCACCTCGGTGCCTTCGGTGAACAGCCGCTTGTCCAGAAAGGCAGTCACCCGTGCCACCAGGGCCACGCGGCTCACCGCCTCGATTCGCCCCAGAAATTCATTGGTTTCCACGATCGGCATCGGCTCCGCGCGCACTACGCCCACCGCGGGTGGCCCACTCGGCTGCTGCCCGATAGCGTGAACAAGCGGTACGGAAAACATCAGCGCGGCGAGAACAGGCAGCCTTCGTCGCATGTTTCGCCTCGCCTCGTACATCCCAACGTCGGCGGACTTGGTAACGCAGATGCTTCGTTCAAGGCTAGAGAGGGTATAACGCGCCGTAGGATGGGCTTCAGCCCACCTTCGCACCTATCAACCCGCTCTGCTCGCCAACCCAAAAAGCATGTTCTTTTATGGAGAAAAGAACCAAAAGACTTTTGTTTTTGGTGCCGAAAGCAAGATACAAGCCAGCGCCGGCAGTGTAGGAATCGGCGGAGAAATACAACTCCTTTCGTTATTTTCTTTCGAGAAGAACATTATTCCTCAATTCATAGCCTATTTCCGCCCCCTCCTAGAACAGAGAAAGTTGCGGCTCCGAAGCCCCACCCACAAGTTTCGGCACGGCAAAGTGGCGCGTCTCTAGCGGCAAGCGGTCAGCAAAGCCCCATTGCCGGGCGGCACGCGCAAAGCGTTTGGCCAGCAGGTCCGCGTAAGGCCCCGCTCCGGTGAAGCGCGCGTGGAATCGCGGGTCATTCAGCCGCCCGGCTCGCGTCTCGCGCACTAAGCTCAGAACGTGGCGGGCGCGATCCGGATAATGGCTTGCCAGCCAGGATTCGAACATGCCCCGCAGCTCGTGCGGCAGGCGCAGCAGCACATAACCGGCACAGCGCGCGCCAGCGCGCGACGCGCGTTCCAGAATACGCTCCAGCTCGGCATCGTTCAGCCCAGGTATCATCGGTGCCGCGAGCACGGCCGCTTCGATGCCCGCCTGGCTTAGCGCCGCAATCGCCGCCAGCCGTCGCTCCGGCGTCGCGGCGCGCGGTTCCATACGGCGCGCAAGCCCCGCATCCAACGTGGTGACGGAGAGGTATACGCGTACCAGCCTACGCGCCGCGAGCCGCTGCAAAATGTCGATGTCGCGCAGCACGCCGGCGGATTTGGTGACGATACTCACAGGGTGGCCGAACCGCTCCAGCACCTCCAGAACTGAGCGGGTGAGTTTCAGCGTACGGTCAACGGGCTGGTAGGGATCGGTGTTGGAACCAAGCGCCAGCACGCGGGCCTCGTAGCCGGGCTTGCAAAACTCCTTCTCCAGCAAATTGGCGATATCCGGCTTGAAAACTAGCTTCGTTTCGAAATCGAGCCCTGGCGAATAGCCCAGATAGGCATGGCTCGGCCTTGCATAGCAGTAGATGCACCCATGCTCGCACCCCCGATAGGGATTCACTGCCCGGTCGAAACCAAGATCCGGTGAGTCGTTCCAGGCGATCGCGCATTTGCTCGCATCCCGTATCAGTGTCGTGGGCAAAGGCTGCAGGTCGGCCAGCCCGTCCAACGTGTCCCACCCGTCGTCGAACGGTTCAAGCGTTTGTGATTCGAAGCGATTGGCGGGATTGTCCATGGCGCCGCGGCCGCGCGCCTTGCGGATTGGCGGAAACGGCGCTTCAGGACGTAAAGAGACTGCTTCGCGTGCACCGGCGAGATACATGGAAAGGTTCTCACTTCGTTCTGGTCCGTTTGTGCTACGCGGCTCGCAAGCCGTCAAGAACATAGTAGGAACACCTGAGGCGTGACAAAAAAGCTGCAACCTGTTGCTGCGGCACAACTCAAGGCCAGCATCACGAGAGCAAAACGGCGCGCCGCGTTTCGCAGGTTGCGACGATCGCCCCTGCTATCCCTGCGTATCTGGCTGCGACGGGTGGTATTCTGGGTAGGCGCGGTCCTGGTCAGCCTGGTCGCGATCGCCTTCGCGGCCGCCGCCAATGCCAGCGATAATTTGTTTCACCACGCGCTGGCTGTCAGCCCCTATCTGGCCCTGGCGATCGCGCCAGCCGGGCTCGCCTTGGCGGTATTGCTCACGCGAACCACCTTTCCGGGCGCCCAGGGCAGCGGCATCCCGCAGGTGATCGCCTCCCTCGAAATGACCGACCCCAACAAGGTGAAGGCCGTTCTTTCGCTGCGCGTGGCCGTCGGCAAGATTCTGCTCACGCTGATTGGGCTGGCCTCGGGCGCTTCAATCGGGCGCGAGGGGCCAACCGTTCAAGTCGGCGCCTCCATCATGCAGGCTTTGGGCCAGGCTTTGAACTTGCCCTCCGCCGCGCAGCAGCGCGCCCTCGTGCTGGCCGGAGGTGCGGCTGGCATCGCGGCCGCCTTTAATACGCCGCTCGCGGGCGTGGTGTTTGCGATCGAGGAACTCAGCCGCAGTTTCGAGCACCGCACCAGCGGTATGGTGCTCACCGCGGTGATCATCGCCGGCATAGCGACCCTGGCTCTGATGGGCAATTACACCTATTTCGGCGTCACTTCCGCCGTTCTGCCGATCGGCACTGGCTGGCTTGCGGTGATCTACTGCGCGGCAGCCGGCGGACTTGCTGGGGGCCTGTTCTCCCAATCGCTGGTGCGCGCGGCACATGGTTTGCCGGGGCGCGCAGGCAGGTTCATAGCGCATCGCCCGGTGATGTTCGCAGCCCTTTGCGGGCTGTTGCTCGCGCTTATCGGGCTCGCATCCAATGGCGCCACCTACGGCACCGGCTACGCCCAAGCGCGCGATCTGGTTGCCGGGCAATCGAATCTGCCGGCTAAATTTTTCGTGCTGAAACTGGCGGCAACCGTGGTCTCCTATTGCAGCGGCATCCCAGGCGGGATTTTCGCACCGTCACTCGCGGTAGGCGCTGGCCTAGGTCGAACTATCGCGCATCTTCTGCCATCGACGCCGCCAGGCGCCGTGGTTTTGCTGGGCATGGTCGCCTATTTCTCCGGCGTGGTGCAGGCGCCAATCACCGCCGCCGTCATCGTCATGGAAATGACCGATAATCAGGAAATGACGATTCCCTTGATGGCGACATCGTTTCTGGCCTTCGGCGTCTCGCGGCTAGTCTGTCGGCGCGCCCTCTACGGCGCCCTTGCCCGACGTTTTCTGCGTGCTGTGGAAACCACCGCTCATATCGAAAACGTACCGCCGCCAGAGGGCATGATAGACGAAGACTCGGTCGCATAGCCGTTGCCGTAGGGTGGGCCGCAGCCTACCAACGCAACGGCGAAGCCGCCTCCTCCCAACTTCACTTTTCCTGAAGTCGCGGCATCAATTCCACGAAATTGCATGGCCTGTGGCGCGAATCCAACTGCCAAATCAATATGTCGTCCCAAGCGTCTTTCACCGCTCCAGTGCTGCCGGGCAGCGCGAACAAATATGTCCCCCGTGCCACACCCGCCAGTGCGCGCGATTGAATGGTCGACGTGCCGATCTTTTGGTAGCTTAGCATCCGGAACAACTCGCCAAACCCCTCGATGCGCTTTTCGATAACCTTATCAAAAGCTTCGGGCGTCACATCGCGTCCGGTCACTCCCGTGCCGCCAGTCGTGATCACCACATCGATCGATGGATTTTCGATCCAACCCTGCAGCCGCCCTGCAATGGCATCCGCATCGTCGCGCTCGATCCCGCGCGCCGCCACATGATGTCCGGCGGCCAAAATGCGCGAAGCCAAAGCGTCCCCTGAAGTGTCGGTGCCTACCGTGCGGGTATCGGAAATCGTCAGCACGGCGACGCTCACTGGCAAAAACGGTCGAGTTTCGTCGATACGCGACATCAGCGCCACATATCAGTGCAGCGCCTGCGGCTGCAGGCGAATTTCTGGCGTGAAACGCGGCCACTCGCCAGATGCCAGCGCATCCAGGCTCGGCGCAGGGCTGCGGAAGCGCGCCGCATAGAGCCACATGTTCATTAACGTATGCTGCACGAAGCGACGCGTTTCCGCACACGGAATGGTCTCGAGGAAGAGCAGCGGATCGTCACTGGCGGTATTGCCCCAACTTTGCACCGCACCGGGCCCCGAATTATAGGCCGCCAGCACACGTAAAAGATCATCGCCTGCTAGGTCGGCGTGGCTCAGATAAAGCAGGTATTGCTGGCCCATTTTCAAATTCTGCCCAGGATTGCGCAACAAGGCTTGCATGCCGGCGATATCCGGCCGGCGCGAAATCGCGCTTGCGGCAACGGGCATCAACTGCATCAATCCGTTGGCACCGGCGCCCGAAACAACACCCGAGTGAAAATTCGATTCCACATGCGCCACGGCATAAACGAGTGCTGGATCAAGCCGGAAACCGCCACTCGGATGCAGCGCAGGCATCGGCAAATTCACCGTGCTCGCATCGCCGGTCCCGGAAATATCGGAGGCAAGATCGTTCAAGCCGGCCGCCGCCGCGACAAGAAACAACGCGCGCGACAATGGCGGACTGCTTTGCGCGACATGCCACAGCAGCCGTAATTCTGCTTCCGCGCGCTTGCCTTCCCCCACCTGAAGCAAGGCAAACGCGCGCCTGCCATGCGGTGTCGCCGCAACCGCATCCACATCGGCCTGGCTGAGTTCAGGGTTCTGCAAGCTCGCCTGCAGTCGCATGCCGAGCATGCGTCGCGCCAGCATACCAGGCAGCGTATTCGGTTCCTTGGCGGCACGAAGCATCCATGGGCGCCAGCTTTGTCCCGCTCGGAAACCATCGGAACGCAGGTGTGCCCGCGCTGCCCACAATGCCCCGCCGGCGCGCAAGCCGGGCCCCGCAGTCTCGGTCAGCGAGGCGGCTTCGAACAGGGTCGCGGCCGCCTTGAAATCGCCCGACCGCCAGGCCGCGAGGCCCGCGATATAGGCCGCCTCCCCATCCCGCCCGCCGGATTTCGCGTAGGTGGCCCGTCCCACCCGGTAGGCCAAGTCGTCGCGCCCGCGCACAAACGAATCCCGCGCCTGCCGTGCGGCGCCGGTTACGGTTTCCGCCACCATCGGGTCGCTCGCGGAAGCCAACACGGGGCAGGCCGGGGCAGGCGGCGGCTTGCCGCCGGCAGGCCAGTGCTTGAGCAGAAGCGAATAGATCGCGCAGGCATCCGGAAGATCGGCATAACGGCCCAGCCACTCCGCAAGATCGGGCGCCGATACGCGCGGCGCATGGTTCAGATAGCGGTCAGCCAGCACATGGCCGAGCAGCGTCGTGTCGGAGAGCCGGGCGGTTTGCGCTATGGCCGCCGGGATCTGGTTTTTGCGCTGGAGGGCAAAGATACGCCTCACGAGTGCAGCCTCGCTCGGTGCAAGCGGCTGCGGCAACCCTACGCCGTTGGCACCCGCCGGCGGTTCGATCCGCGGTATGGCCATGGCCGTCTCGTCTGGGTGTGTCGCCGGCCCGCCGTTGCTGTCTGCCTGTGCCGGCCGCAATGCGGTGCCGGCGAGAAGGGCAGCGCCCGCCAGAACGGCGCGGGCAGCGGACAGGCAGGAGATGGTTCGACCGATCCCTCGCATGGCGGGGCCGATAACAGAGTTTTTCGCCGGGACGCAATAGATAAATCGAAACCGGGGTCCGGGGTAGTCTTGTGCAGGTGCAAATAAGTTGTTGATTGATGAGCGCAGCAAATCGGCAGTCAACACTAGCGCCAAGACTTTGCTCACTTTTCATCGAGACGACGCCTGAGTGTGATAAGGTCTGTCCACGCGTCTTTCTTGGCACCAGGTGTTCTCAGAAGATACGCTGGATGCAGCATCGGCAAGGTTGGTATTTGTCGGGGGAGCCCGGCAACCGTAACGGTCTGCCAACGGCCCCGCAGGCGCCGTATCCCCTCTTCGCGACCGGTCAGCGTCTTGGTCGAGAGCGCGCCCAGGGTCACGATCAGGCGTGGCCGCAGCAGCGTCAGGTGCCGCTGCAAAAAGGGCAGGCAGGTGTTGATCTCGGTTTCCGTCGGCGGCCGGTTGCCAGGCGGGCGCCAGGGGATGAGGTTGGTGATCAGCAGATCGCGTGTTCGACTGAGCCCGATCGAAGCCAGCATCCGGTCGAGCAACTGGCCGCTCGCCCCCACAAATGGCCGACCGGCGAGATCCTCCTCCGCCCCAGGCGCCTCACCGATCAAGACCAGACCCGGTTGCGCATTGCCGTCTGAAAACACGAGATTCGTGGCCGTTGCCCCAAGCGGGCAATCTGCGAAGCCGGCCAGTGCCAGGCGCAGCGCTTCGATCGTATGTGCCGACTCGGCCACGGCCTGGGCACGGCTGACTGGCGTCGAACGCGGCAGGGCAGGCGCCTCCCGCACGGATTGGATCGGCTCAGCCTCCACGCGCACCGCCACCCTGCGGTCGACCGGAAGCTCCGCCAGGGCCTCGTCGGCGCCCCACTCCAGTTGTAGCCTCAGCGCCGCCAGACCATCCATGGCAGCCATATCTACACCGATCGGGCAGCAAGCCTAGAACGGCGCCGGGGCTTCCTGCGGGGCGGCGACGCACCTATTACAAGGCATTGGGTTTGTTGGAGCCGGCATGAGCGACCGCGAGGCGATGGAATTCGACGTTTTGATCGTGGGCGCCGGCCCGGCCGGCCTAGCCGCCGCAATACGCCTGAAGCAGCTTGCACCCGATGCCAGCGTATGCGTGGTGGAGAAGGCCGGCGAAGTCGGCGCGCATATCCTTTCTGGTGCGGTCATCGAAACACGCACCCTGAATGAATTCCTGCCTGACTGGAAGGAACGCGGCGCCCCACTCCACACACAGGCAACCGAAGACCATTTCGTCTTCCTCACCAAAACGCGGGCCATCCGCTCGCCGGTCACGCCCCCGCAGATGCATAATCAGGGCAACTACATCGTGAGCCTGGGCGATGTCGTACGCTGGCTCGGCAGTGAGGCGGAGGCCCTTGGCGTCGAAATCTATCCCGGCTTCTCCGCCGCCGAACTGCTTGTCGAAGATGGCCGGGTGGTAGGCGTCGCCACGGGCGACATGGGGATCACCAAAGCCGGCGAACACGGCCCCAACTACCTGCCGGGCATGGAATTGCGCGCCACCTACACGCTGCTAGGCGAAGGCTGCCGCGGCTCGCTTTCGAAGCAGGCGATGGCATTGTTCAACCTCCGCGACGGCATAGATCCGCAAACCTATGGTCTAGGCATCAAGGAATTGTGGGAAATTCCGCGCGAAAACCACAAGCCGGGCTTCATCATGCACACCGTCGGCTGGCCCGCCGATAGCAGCACCTATGCCGGTTCGTGGCTGTATCATTTCGGTGATGGCCTCGTCTCGTTCGGTTACGTCGTCGGGCTGGACTACAAAAATCCCTGGCTCTCGCCATTCGACGAGATGCAACGACTCAAAACGCATCCGTATATGCAAAAACATTTCGCCGGCGGCCGGCGAATTAGCTACGGCGCGCGCGCCCTCTCCGAAGGTGGTTTCCAATCGATCCCGAAACTTGTTTTCCCAGGCGGCGTGCTAATCGGCGATTCAGCAGGCTTCCTGAACCTCCCTAAGATCAAGGGAACCCACTGCGCCATGAAATCGGGCACGCTGGCGGCCGAAGCCGCGGCCGACGCGCTCGCCGGCAACAAACCGGTCGAGCTTTCGGCCTATCCCGAAAATTTCCGCGCGAGTTGGCTGCACGCCGAATTATACAAGGAGCGCAATCTCCGCCCCGCCTTCGCGAAATTCGGGCTTTATGGGTTTCTGCTCTATTCCGGCCTCGACACATTCGTGCTGCGCGGCAAAGCGCCCTGGACGTTTCATCATACCCATCCCGATAACGAATCGCTTGCCAAGGCCGCGGACGCGCCGAAGATCGAGTATCCGAAGCCCGATGGCGTGCTCACTTTCGATCGCCTCTCCTCCGTGTTCATCAGCAACACGAACCACGAGGAAAATCAGCCGGTGCACTTAAAACTCCGCGATCCGTCGCGTTGGTTGGGCATCAACTGGGAAACCTATCGCAGCCCGGAAAGCCGCTACTGCCCGGCCGGCGTCTATGAAGCAGTGGGCGTGGAAGAAGGCAGCCCCAGGCTACAAATCAACGCGCAGAACTGCGTGCACTGCAAGACCTGCGACATCAAGGACCCAACGCAGAATATCGACTGGGCAACGCCGGAAGGCGGCGGCGGTCCCGCCTATCCAGGGGGCATGTAACAAGAAACATGGTCCCATCAGAAAAAATCGAACGCCAGCGGAACAATACCCTGGCAGATATCGTGGAGCCCTTGGAGAAAACAAAAGTCTTTTGGTTCTTTTGTTCAGAAAAGAACCTCCTTTCTTCCTTGATTGATTATCGCCCCGCTTGACCTAGGTTGATACAATGAAATCATCCCTCGCCACTCTCGCTTTGGCCGCCTTCGCCGCCAGCGCCCACGCCCAAAGTCCCGGCGCTTTCCTCGCGGCCGAGTTCGCCTCGCACGAGGGCAACACGAAATTTGCCGCCGCCCGCATGCAGGAGGCGCTCGCCGCCGATCCGGACAGTGTCGAGCTGCGCAACGATGCCTTCGTTCTGGCCTTGCTCGCCCGTTCGCCCGACGCAGAACACTTGGCCCGCAGCGTGCCCGAGAACCCGTTCGCGGCACTCCTGATCGCCACCCTATCCGCAAAGACAGGCAACTGGCAGTCCGCCGAGTTGAATTTCGCAGAATTGCCACATGATGGACTGACGGATGCGATGAAGCCGCTGCTGATGGCCTGGTCGCAGGAAGCCCAAGGCTTCGCGGACCGCGCCATGGATACGCTTCAGCCGGCAATGACCAACGGTAAGCTAGGCGCGATCTGCCTGCTCCATGCCGCCCTTATCGCCGACGCCGCCCACCGCGACGGCCTGGCCCAACGCCTATACAGCGATCTGGCGAAGGCACAGACCCAGCCGAGCCTGCAATTCGCCGAAATCTACGGCAGCTGGCAGGCCCGGTCCGGTAACATGGTGGGCGCCCGCGCCACCATCGCCGCCGCCGTCAAAACTGCCCCCGAGTTGGAGATCGCCGAGCCGGGATTGCTGAACGCACTGGCCCACGCCGAGGCGCCGGACGCCGTCGAGGGCCTGGCCCGCGCCTATGTCGAGGTGGCCGCCGCGCTGCGCGCGCAGGAGCATAACGACATCGCGGCTCTGCTGGTGGAACTCGCACTCGAACTGCGGCCGGAACTGACCGACGCCCATCTTCTCGCCTCCGATATCGCCAGCACCCAGAGGCAGTTGCGCCTGGCCTCCGACGATCTCGAAACCATCAGTCCGAACAGCCCGATCTGGCCCGTGGTGGAACTGCGTAAGGCCGCGCTTTACGAGCGCCAAAACCGCGGCGATGACGCGGTCGCCCTGCTCCAGAAGATCGTGAGCGCCTTTCCGAACCGGCCGGAACCGCTCACTCAGCTCGGGGACACGCTCAACGACCAGAAACATTACGCCGAAGCGATCTTGGCCTACGATCGCGCGATCGCTCTGCTGCGCCACCCCGACGCCTCCGACTGGGTGATTTTTTACGCCCGCGGGTCCATGCTCGAGCGTCTCCATCAGTGGCCGCGCGCGGAAGCCGACATGAACCGCGCCTTGGAACTCTCGCCCGACCAGCCCTATGTGCTGAATTTCTTGGGCTACTCGATGGCCGACCGGAAGGAAAACCTGCCTTTGGCGCAGGACATGATCCAGAAAGCCCTCAAAGCCAAGCCGAATGACGGCGCGATCGTCGACAGCATGGGCTGGGTGAAGTTGCAGGAGGGCGACACCAAGGCAGCCCTGCATCTGCTCGAAAAGGCGGCCGAGCTGGAACCGGAAGATCCCAGCATCACTGGCCACCTTGGGGATGCCTACTGGGATGCCGGCCGCCGCATCGAGGCCGAGGATCAATGGCGCCGCGCGCTTGTTCTGAAACCCGATCCCGACGATCAGGCCCGCATCGAAGCGCGCCTCAAGGATCTAGCTAAGTAGCCACCATCACACCCAACAAATATTGACATCCACCAACATCACGCATCTGATGCGTGATGTTCTCCACGGGACCCCAACATGCGTACCACGCTCACCATCGACGACGACGTTTTGGAGGCTGCAAAAGCCATGGCCGACCGCAAGCGCATCAGCATCGGCGAAGTGGTGTCCGACCTCGCCCGGCAGTCGCTGCGTCAGCCCACCGGATTTTCGGAACGGGATGGCATCCCGCTTCTGCCTGTCAGCAACGCCGCGGCGCGGGTGACGCTGGAAGCGGTCAACCGGCTGCGTGACGAGGCGTGCTGACTTACCTGCTGGACGTCAATGTACTGATTGGCCTGATCGATCCCACCCACGTGCACCACTACGCCATTCACGCATGGTTCAACGCGGATGGCAGGCAAAGCTGGGCCAGCTGCCCGATCACCGAAAACGGCGTGCTGCGGATCGCGAGCCACCCCAGTTATCCCAATCCGCAAGGCTCACCCTCTGCAGTAGCGGCCGTGGTGCAGAAACTCTGCGAGCTGCCCGGCCATGTTTTCTGGCCCGACGAGATCAGCCTTTTGGATGGCCGGTATGTCGAGCCCGGACGGCTGTTGACGCACAAACAGATCACCGACAGCTATCTTCTGGCGCTGGCCGCTTCACGCGGCGGCAAACTTGCTACGCTAGACCGCCGCCTCTCCGCGGCCGCGGTTCTTGGCGGCCCTGCCGCCCTGCACCAGATCTGAATGTCTGCCTCGGATGCGCCAGCAGGCTGGCTGCACGATCATGCCCCCGCCAAGATCAACCTGACGCTTCTGGTCACCGGGCGGCGCGCCGACGGATACCACCTGCTCGACAGTTTTGTGGTGTTCGCCGGCGCGCATGACCGGCTGAGCGCGATCCCAGCCGACCGGCTGAGCCTAGACATCACTGGCCCGTTTGGATCCGTGCTGCAGCCCGACACGGACAATCTGGTGCTGAGCGCGGCCCGTGCGCTGGCGGCAGCGTCCGGCGGGCGGGCGGGCGCACATTTTTGGCTGGAAAAAAACCTGCCTGTCGCCTCAGGCATCGGCGGCGGATCGTCGGATGCGGCCGCCGCCCTTCGGCTTCTCGAGCGCCTATGGGATGTCGCCATCCCCGATGGCTTGGCGGCGACTCTGGGCGCGGATGTGCCGGTCTGCCTCGATCCCGCCCCGCGCCGCATGTCCGGCATCGGCGAGGTTCTCACCCCGGCACCGCGGATCCCGCCATGCGGCATCGTTCTGGTCAATCCCGGCATCGCCCTTGCGACCAACGCGGTTTTTGCCGCACGCTCGGCCGGGTTTTCGTCGCCCGCGATACTGCCGGAGGGGTGGCCGGATGCGACCACCATGGCCGCCGACCTCGCGCGCTGGGGCAACGATCTCGAAGCGCCGGCGATCCAACTCTGCCCCGCGATAGGGGAGGTCCTCGAAGTTTTGCGCTCGATCGCAGGATGCCGTCTCGCGCGAATGAGCGGCTCCGGTGCAACCTGCTTCGCACTCTTCGACTCGCCGATGCTGGCGGAAGCAGCGTCATCCCACGCAACCCGCCCAGGCTGGTGGTGCTGGGGCGGCCCGCTCTGGTCCACCGGTCTCGCGGCGGGGCTTTACGCGGCACCGGGCGCCACCTAATGACGCGTGCACGTTGGGGCGTCGCCAAGCGGTAAGGCAGCGGATTTTGATTCCGCCATGCGGAGGTTCGAATCCTCCCGCCCCAGCCACGGGGCAGCCGGAAGGTGTCGTTGGGGTATGGGAGGCAGCATGGCATCGTACGACACCAGCCACCCATTTGGAGCCGCCGGCGTCACGGTCGCCGTCCTTGCGCAAGGAGCCGAACTCTGCCTGCTACGTGACCATGCCGGGCACGACTATCTCTGGCCGGCGGCTCAGGCCTGGCCACGCCATGCCCCTGTGCTCTTCCCCATCGTCGGACGCCTACGCGACGACACGCTCCGCCATCAGGGCAAGGCGTATCGCCTGACGCAGCACGGGTTTGCCCGCGATTTGAGTTTCGACTGGATCGATCGCGGCCCGGATGGCTGCCAGCTTGCGCTGACCGACAACGCCCAAACCCGGGCCATCTACCCGTTTCCTTTCCGTTTTGAGATCGCTTACAGCGCGCGCGAGGCGGCCCTCGAGACCACCTACACCATCGCCAATACCGGCGACGAGGTTCTGCCTGTTTCGCTCGGCACCCACCCGGCCTTTCGCTGGCCGCTGGTGCCAGGTGTGCCCAAGGAGGCTTACGCGCTCACTTTCGAAGCGCAGGAGGTTGGCCCATTGCGGGGGGTTGCCGGCGGCCTGCTGCGGCCAGACGGTCGCCCATCCCCGATCGAGGGCCGGCATCTCGCCTTGTCGGAAAGCCTTTTCGCCGCCGATGCGCTGATTCTTCCCTCGCCCGCCAGCCGGTCTGTCCGCTACGCGGCCGATACCGGCCCAGGCCTTAATGTCTCCTGGGACGGATTTTGCCAACTCGGCCTATGGTCGCGCGCCGGCGGCGATTTCCTGTGCATCGAGCCTTGGTGCGGCATGGCGAGCCCAGAAAATTTCGACGGCGAATTTTCGCAAAAGCCTTGGCTTATGCTGATTCCGCCAGGCGAAAAGAGGTGCGCGCATCTCAGCATTTCGCTGGAGCCCTCAGACGGTGGTGGCGAACAGGTTTGAATCGACGGCCAGAGGATCGTTTGGGGACCACTGGGTGGGTTCGGCGATAAAATGTGTCTCTCAAACCCCACCCCATCATCCTTCAAGAAGGGGATGGTCACAGTCCCGACTTCCGGGTCCCTTTCCAGACCTCCGCTATGCCACGGACAATGATTGTGTTTTTCGCCATGACATGGGCATCATCATCTACACAGACACCACTACGAGCCGACACATAGAGGCCGAAGTTGTCCAGGCTTTGGCTATATAATACCAACCGTCCTAGACATTGACCGCCGCCCAATTGCGGGTTCCGATTGAGCGGATGCGCGGGGGATCGGCGATCAACCAGTTCCACGCGACTTTGCAGGCCTCGACTATATCGTCGTAG
>Ga0116226_10000009_pt1 | contig 126394 bp, 122 predicted proteins | sample S1TSphfallax_FD_89692 | JGI IMG/M metagenome (GOLD analysis project Ga0116226, IMG submission 89692) | Host-associated microbial communities from peat moss isolated from Minnesota, USA - S1T2_Fa - Sphagnum fallax MG | ecosystem: Host-associated > Plants > Peat moss > Unclassified | place... | reverse complement strand
GCCGGTCGTCGCGCTGCCGGTCGTCGCGCTGCCGCCGGTCGTCGAGCTCATGTCAGCCGCGCCAGGCCCTCCAGCAAGCGATCGATATCGCGAGCGGCGCTGTACATCGAGATGCCCGTGCGCAGCAGGCCGCCGCGGTTCGCCAGGCCGAGTAATTCGATCACCCGGGCTGCATAAAAGTGCCCATCCCAGACGTAGACTCCACGCTCGCCGAGCGCAGTGGCGGCGGCGCCGGCACTGTGTGCGGCCAGCGAAATCGAGACGGTCGGCGCTCGATGAACTGTCGCGAAGTCGGGACCGTAAACCTTGATGCCCGGCAGCTGCCGGACGGCATCGTGATAGCGCTTGGCCAATGCATGTTCGTAGGCGGAGATTCCTTGCATCGCATCGACCAGGCGCTCTCGCAAGGTTGCTCCCGTGCCCCAGGAGGCGAGATACTCGACGGCCGCGCGCATGCCGTCGATCGCCGCGTGGTTGAGCGTACCCGTCTCGATACGGTGAGGAGCAGCCGGCTCCTGCGTGCTAAGACGATTGGTTGGCAGCCGGTCCAGAGCGCCGGGCTTTGCATACAGCACGCCGACATGCGGACCGTAGAACTTATACCCCGAGCAGAGCAGGAAATCAGGATCCAAACGCGCGACATCCAGGGGGAAGTGAGGGGCGAAATGGACGGCGTCTACCACCAGCAAGGCACCGACCTCGCGGGTCAGGCGCCGCGCTTGCTCGAGGTCGTTGACCGTGCCTAAGGCATTCGATGCGGCGCCGATGGCAAAAACCCGGGTCCGGGCGCTGATCTTCGCCGCCATGTCGTCCGGATCGAGTTCGCCACGCGCGGTCATTCGCACCTGGCGAACGATGGCGCCACGCTCCTCGAGCGCCAACCAGGGCCCGCGGTTCGCCTCGTGATCGAGTTGCGTGATGAGCACTTCATCACCTGCCGCCAGTGTGCGGCCGATGGCCGTGCTCAGGGCAAAATTGAGCGTCGTCATGTTCTGCCCGAAGGAGATGCATTGCGGGCCCGGCGCACCGAGAAACGCCGCCAGTGTTTCGCGCGCCCGATGCATGCGCCGATCCACTTCGTGGGATGGGGGAAAGCTGCCGTGGGTGTTGACGTTACAGCTGCGGTAGAACTCCGCCATGGTGTCGATGACGATCTCGGGCACCTGGACGCCGCCGGGCCCGTCGAGAAACACCGGTTCGCGCTCGCCGGACGCAGCCCGCAGGGCGGGGAAGTCCCGGCGGCAGCGTTCGCTGTGCTCGGCGGTAAAGGCCATTACAACAGCTCGTACGTAAAATCGTACCCCGTCGGCGTCGCATCCCGTGGATGCAGCTTCAGACTCCCCTTCGCGCCGACATACTTGCCGGTGCCGCCGGTCACCACGAGCAAAGAATCGCCTTCATCGAGAAACGGCCCCTCGACCGTGATCTGCCCGGCCTTCAGCGTCAGCGTCCAGAAACACTCCCAGCTCTTGCCGACGATGGTGCGCACGCAGTACCCCTGGTCGCTGCCCACTTGAACCTTGTTCGCGGCGTCGAATACGCCGTTGGCAAAGACCAGCATGTCACCGATCGAATCACCCTTGGCGGCGAGATCGACGGTGGTCTCGCCCACGGGCCGTTCCACCAACTTGATCTCTTCCGCGGCGAACGCAGAAGCGGACAGCAGCCCCGTCAGCGCGCTCGTGATCATCCATGCCGAAGCATTCTTCATTCGTATCTCCCAGGAAATTGCCGACTACGGGATAAATCGCGGTAATAATAGCAAGATGGAGCGCTGTTGCTGAGTCGCGAACTGGTACCGCTGATCGACGAGGCCGCGGCGCGCATCTATGCCGTGGTCCGCGAGACGCCGCTAGCCCCGATTCCCACGACCGGCGGTCCGGCGTTCGCCAAGCAGGAACAGCTGCAGACCACGGGATCGTTCAAGCTGCGCGGCGCAACCAACAAGCTCATGAGCTTGACTGCCGCCGAGAGGTCGGCCGGGGTCGTGACCTCGTCCACCGGCAATCACGGGCTGGGCGTCGCCGCCGCGGCGCAGGCGCTCGGCATCGACGCAGAGGTGTTCTTGAGTCTCACGGTCAGCGCCGCGAAGCGCCGTCGGATCACCGATCGTGGCGCCCGTATCCGCATGGTCGGTGCCGATCCGCTGGCCGCCGAGCTGGCCGCGCGCCGCGATGCCACGCTGAGCGGACGCACCTATGTATCGCCCTACAACGATCCCTATGTCGTAGCCGGGCAGGGCACCATTGCGGTCGAGCTGCTGCGCGAGATACCGGATCTCGACGTCATTTTCATCGCCGTCGGCGGCGGCGGCCTCATCAGCGGAATTGGCTCCTATCTGCGCCACGCGGCACCTCAGGCGGAGGTGGTCGGATGCTGGCCCGAGAATTCGCCCGTGATGTACGAGTGTCTCCGCGCGGGCGGGATCCGCGAGGTGGCGGAAGCGGCGACGTTGAGCGAAAGCACCGCCGGCGGTGTGGAACCCGGCTCGATCACCTTCGAGCTGTGCCGCGAAGTCATTCACCGTGGCATTCTCGTCAGCGAAGCGGAAATTTTGCAGGCGATGCGCTTCGGGCAGGCCCAGGGTTGGGCAATGGAGGGTGCGAGCGGTGTGGCGCTCGCAGCCTATCGCCAAGAGTCACGGCGGTACGCCGCCAAGAAATGCGTGGTGCTGCTCTGCGGCGGCAATTCTTCGCCCGCGATCGCCGCGCTGCTCGCCACGGACGATCCGCGATAGAATCCGCGATTGCCCATTGCTTGGGATGCCGAATGAAATACTCAAACCTGGTGGAGCGCATCTCGGGCGATGGTGCGGACGCCTGGGATGTGCACTATCGGGCCCGCAAGGCGCTGCAGCGGGGCGAAAATGTCATTTTGCTGAGTGTTGGTGACCCGGATCTCGACACCCCTGGCGAAGTGGTGGAGCGCGCCGTCTCTGCCCTGCGCGCAGCGGATACCCATTACACCGAGTCAACCGGTCGGGTCGCGCTGCGCAGCGCGATCGCCGCCCTGCATCACGCTCGCAGTGGGCAGGACGTCGATGCCGGCAATGTAGCCTTTCTCGCCGGTGCGCAAAATGCCTTGTTCGCCGCGTCGCTGTGCGTCGCCGGTCCAGGCGACGAGGTGATCGCCTTCGAGCCGCTCTATCCTACCTACCCGGCGACGCTCACCTTGGCGGGTGCGCGCCTGCTGCGGGCGCCGGCGCGGGCGGATTTCCGCGTCGATCTCGACGTTCTGCCAACGCTCATCACGGCACGCACGCGGGCGCTTTTTTTCGCCTCGCCGAACAATCCCAGCGGCAGGATTCTGCGCCAAGCCGAGCTGCAGGCGATCGGTGAATTGGCGCGTGAGCATTCGCTGTGGGTGGTGGTCGACGAGGTCTATGCGGGACTTGCGCCCCAGGGGCGGGTCCCGAGTCTTGCCGCCAGCCTGCCCGATCAGGTCATCACCATCAGCAGCCTGTCGAAGTCGCATGCCATGCCAGGCTGGCGTGCCGGCTGGATGGTCGGACCCAAGCCGCTCATCGCGTATGTGGATGCGCTGGCCATTGCGATGCTGTACGGACTGCCCGGATTCATCCAAGAAGCCGCGCTCACGGCGATCGGCCTCGCCGCCTCCGCGGAGGCGCGCATGCGCGATTATTGCGCTCGCCGCCGCGAGCTGCTGATCGCGGGTCTGGCTGCGATCCCGGCGCTACGCTGCGTGCCACCCGATGCCGGCATGTTCCTGTTGGTCGACGTCAGTGAAACGGGTCTGTCGGGACATGAATTCATGTCGCAGCTTTACGAGGCCGAGCGCGTGTCGGTGCTCGACGGCGGCGCCTTTGGCCGGGCAACCCGAGGATTCGTGCGCATCTGCTTCGCGGCAGAGGAGGCGCAACTGCACGATGCCTGCGTACGCATCCGCCGGTTCGTGGACGCAATGAACCTCAGACCCCGAGTGGCAAAGCCGTCGACTCCTTGATGACCGTGACCGCGACCGACGAGTTGACCGATTGGACTTGCGGGATACGCGACAGAGTATCCAGGTAAAATGCCTCGTAGGCTTTGATATTGCGCGTCACGATCTTCAACAGGAAGTCCCATTCACCGGTCAGCGTGTAACACTCGAGAACCTCGGCGCGGTCGCGTATGGCGGCCTCGAAATTGGCGATTGCCTCGCGACCCGTCGACGACAGCTTGACGTGCGCGAACATGGTGACGTCCAACCCTAAGGCGTTGCGACTGAGCAGCGCCACCCTGCCCGTGATCACCCCATGCTGTTCCAGCTGCTGAATCCGTCGCCAACAGGTCGTGGTGGATAAATGCAACCGCGAGGCGACCTCGGCCGCCGACAGCGCGCCCTGCCGCTGGAGCAGGTCCAAGACTCTCAAATCGAGCCTATCGAGTGAAGTTCGGTTTATATTTTCCATATGAATTCATTTTTTGAAATATTCATTTCGGATTATTAGGGTGTCTCCTAATGAAAGCAACACGGAAATCTCCAGCCACGTAAATTGCGATCCAGGCGGGCATCGTGCCCAATCGGATCGGTGCGGGGGATTCATGAACAGTCGATCTCGTTTGCATCTTCCACGGGCACCGGCGCGGCCGGGTGAACCGCCTGACTTCAGTTATGTTGAGCTGTCGCCGGCGGGCGCGGTGGCGCGTCCCGACACCACGGCGCGCGCACGCGACATTGCGTTTCTTTCCACCGAATTAGTGCGAGTGTTGGACGATGGCGGAACGGCCTTAGGTCCCTGGCACCCGCATTTGGATCCGGCAGATTTGCAGATCGGCCTCCGGCATATGCTGCTCACGCGGCTGTTCGATGAGCGCATGCAGCGCACACAGCGCTCCGGCAAGATTTCCTTCTACATCCGCTCGCTCGGCGAGGAGGCGGTGTCGGTGGCCCAGTGCATGGCGCTGCGGCCGGGCGACATGTTGTTCCCCTCCTACCGCAACCAGGGGTTGCACATCGCCCGCGGTACCGCGCTGGTCGACCTGATGAACCAGTTGCTGTCGAATACCCACGACATGTGCAAGGGCCGGCAGTTGCCGGTGATGTATCACTCCAAGGCCGGCAACATTTTCTCGATCTCCGGAAATCTTGCCACTCAGTTTCCGCAGGCAGTGGGTTGGGCGATGGCCGCCGCGATCAAGGGCGAGGATCACCTTGCCGCTAGTTGGATCGGGGAGGGCAGCAGTGCCGAGGCCGATTTTCATCATGCGCTGCTGTTTGCGTCGGTCTACCAAGCACCGGTCATCCTCAACGTCGTCAACAACCAATGGGCGATTTCGACTTTTCAGGGCTACGCCGGGGGTGAACAGCGCTCCTTTGCAGCCCGCGGGCCGGGGTATGGAATCGCCGGAATTCGGGTCGACGGCAATGACTTCCTGGCGGTCTATGCCGTCACCCAATGGGCTGCCGAGCGCGCGCGCACGGGGGCCGGACCTACCTTGATCGAACTGGTCACCTATCGCGCGGCGGCCCATTCCACCAGCGATGACCCGACCCGTTATCGCGCCAAGGACGACCACGAGCATTGGCCTCTGGGAGATCCCATCCAACGGTTGAAGCAGCACTTGATCGGTTTGCGCGAGTGGTCGGAGGAGCGACATCTCGCTCTAGCCCAAGAACTCGAGTTGTTGGTGATTGCCAGTTGGAAAGAGGCGGTGAGCTTCGGCACGATGAGCGATGGGCCGCGACTCAATGCTGACTTGATGTTCGAGGATGTGTTCAAGGACATGCCGGCGCATCTTGAAAGACAGCGCGACTTGATGCGCGCGGAGCGGGGCTGAAGCATGGCCAACATGAACATGATTCAGGCGTTGAATTCCGCCATGGACGTGATGTTGGGGCGCGACCCGTCGGTGGTGTTGCTGGGCGAGGATATCGGCTACTTCGGCGGCGTGTTCCGCGCCACCGAGGGGCTGCAACGCCGATACGGTGAACATCGAGTACTCGACACACCGATCGCCGAGGGCGGTATCGTCGCCGCCGCGATCGGCATGAGCATCAACGGTCTCCGGCCGGTGGCGGAGATCCAATTCGCGGATTACATCTACCCCGGCTTCGACCAGATCGCGAGCGAACTTGCGCGCATCCGCTATCGCAGCGCGGGTGAGTTTCATGCGCCGGTAACGATCCGCACCCCTTGTGGCGGCGGAATCCGCGGCGGACAGACGCATTCGCAGAGCCCCGAGGGAATCTTCACGCACGTCAGCGGCCTCAAGGTCATCATGCCGTCGAATCCCCGTGATGCCAAGGGCTTGCTCATCACGGCCATCGAGGACGACGACCCAGTCGTCTTTTTCGAACCGAAACGGCTGTACAACGGGCCTTTCGACGGCGATCCGAACAAACCAGCAGTACCCTGGAGCGCGCATCCCAAGGGCGAGGTGGACGAGGGCTATTTCAGCGTCCCCTTCGGCAAGGCCGATGTCGTGCGCAGCGGCGAGGCGGTCACGGTCATCACCTATGGCACCATGGTGTTCGTCGCGCTGGCGGCGGCGGCGGCGATCGGGGTGGACGCCGAAGTGATTGATCTGCGGTCGCTCGTACCGCTCGACGTCGAGACGATCGTAAACTCGGTGCGCAAAACCGGCCGCTGTGTCGTCGCGCATGAAGCCACCCGATTCTCCGGGTTCGGTGCGGAAATCCTCGCGATCGTCCAAGAAGAGTGCTTTTGGGATCTCGAGGCACCGATTCAACGGGTCGCCGGTTGGGATACCCCGTATCCCCATGCCTTTGAATGGGAGTACTTTCCGGGACAGGCGCGGGTCACGGCGGCGCTCAAGGCCGCATTGGAAGCAGCGTGAGTCAGTTTGTCTTCAAGATGCCGGATCTCGGCGAAGGCACGGTGGAAGCCGAGATCGTCGTCTGGCGCACCCAGCCGGGTGATGTCGTGGCCGAAGACCAGGTCATTTGCGAAGTCATGACCGATAAGGCGGCCGTGGAGGTTCCGGCCCCGGTCAGCGGGCGGGTCCTGTCGATTTCCGGTGAGCCGGGCGACAAGATCCCCGTCGGTTCGCCGCTGATCGTATTCGAGACCGCAGCCGACGAAGTGACCGCCACGCCGGCCGCCGCGCGGGTGGGCTCTGCAGCCGCAGCCCCTGCTGCGGCGCACGAAACGCCGCTGTTGCCGTTCGGGCGGGTGAGGACGTCGCCGGCCAATCGTCGCCGCGCCCGCGAGGCCGGTATCGACCTCAAGTTAATCTCCGGTACCGGTCCCGGCGGTCGCATCGTCAGCAGCGACCTTGCGGCCGTGACCCGGGCGAGTCGGTCCCGTCATGAAGTCCACGAGGGGCGGAGCGACGTTTCCGCGGAAACGTCCGCGCTAGCCGCGGCGCCGGCGTCGACGACGGAGATCAAGGTGATTGGTCTACGGCGGATCATCGCCGAGCGCATGAGCGAGGCCAAACGCACGATCCCGCATTTCGCCTATGTGGAAGAGGTCGATATCACCGAACTCGAGGCGCTTCGGCAGCACCTGAACAAAACCGTGACGCCGCCGCCCAACCTGACCTACCTACCCCTCGTGGCCATGGCGCTGACCCGGGTGCTGGAATCCTTTCCGCAGTGCAACGCCCTGTACGATGCCGCTCGGGGTGTGCTGGTGCGACACCGAGCGGTGCACCTGGGAATCGCGACACAAACGCCGGATGGGCTCAAAGTGCCGGTGGTGCGCAATGCCGAGGCGCTGGCGTTGTGGGAGCTTGCTGCGGCGATTCGCCGGGTTAGCGAGCGGGCGCGAAGCAACCAGGCGAGCCGCGAGGAACTCACCGGTTCGACCATTACGGTGACCAGTCTCGGCAAGCTGGGCGGCATCGCGAGCACACCCATCATCAATGCGCCGGAGCTTGCCATCATTGGACTCAATCGGGCGGTGGAGCGACCGGTGGTCCAGGGCGGTGTCGTGGTCGTGCGCAGAATCATGAACTTATCGTCCTCATTCGATCATCGCTTCGTGGACGGTTATGATGCCGCGGCGATGATTCAGGCCTTGAAAGAGCTGCTCGAACATCCCGCGACGATTTTCATACCCAAGGTGACGACCTCATGACCGCACAACCGCAGCGACCGCCGTTTGGCTCCGTTCTGGCTTCCCACATGGGTGTCTCTATCTATCAGGGGGGACGGTGGAGCGCCAATGAGCTTCGCCCGGTGGGACCCATCGAGCTCAGTCCCGCGGCGCATGTCTTGCATTACGCCAGCACCTGCTTCGAGGGCTTCAAGGCTTTCCGCCGCACCGACGGTTCGGTGCACGTGTTTCGCATGGACCGGCACATTGCCCGCATGCGCCAGAGCGCGCGTTTGTTGGTTTTGCCGGAGCCCGATCCGCTGCAACTCGCCGATTTGGTGCGCGCGGTCATCGATCGTTGCCGCGATGCCGTGCCCGAGGCGCCCGGGGCGCTCTACCTGCGTCCTATCCTGTTCGGCACGACCGCGAACATCGGCGCGGCGGCGACTCCGGCCGTCGAAGCCGCGCTGTTCGTGCTCGCGAGCCCGGTCTGGGATTACTTCGGCGGTGGGATGAAGCCGCTGCGCATTCTGGTCGACGATGAGCACACGCGTTCGGCGGCGCAGATGGGCATGGTCAAGACCGGCGGGAATTATGCCGCCGCGATGGGTCCGACGCTCGCGGCGCGCGCGCAGTTCCAAGCCGATCAGGTGCTGTTCTGTCCGCAAGGGGAGGTGCAGGAAACCGGTGCGGCGAATTTCTTGCTGCTGCGTGACGGCCATTTACTGACGCGCAGTCTCGACAGCACTTTCCTGCACGGGGTTACCCGGGATTCGCTCATTCAGCTTGCCCGTGATCAAGGCTTCGATGTGGCGGAGAGGGCATTCAACGTGATGGAGATGCTCGACTGGGTGAAGAGCGGTGAGGCGGCGCTATCAGGAACGGCGGCAGTGCTCGCCGGTGTCGGCACCCTCATTCATCGCGGCACGGAGTACCGCGTCGGCAATGGCGACGTCGGCGCGTTGACGCGCGCGCTGCGTGCGCAGTTGGTGGCGGTTCAGCAGGGCGAGGCTCCCGACCGACACGGTTGGCTGGAACGAATCTGAGCCAACCCATTCGATCCACTGCGCGAGCCCGGTGGTTAGGGGGGGCTCGCTGAGTTTTTAGTATTCCTCGTGCTCCTCGTCGTCTTCGTCGTCGAGGTCGTCATCGTCATCGTCATCGTCATCGTCATCCCAATCCTCATCGTCTTCATCTTCTTCCGCATCTTTCTCCGCCTTGGAGCCGGACCAACCCTCCGGCTCCTCGGTGAGCTCTAGATCGAGTTCCGCCCACCCGTCCACATCCAATTCCTCGACGTCGCCATCGAGATGCTGAATCTCAACGGTTTCCTTGTCTTCGTCTACTTTGAGCACCTGGAATGTCTCCTCGTTCTCCAGATCCTCATACCACTGTCCCACGGTTGGTTCGTACTCTCTGCCCACGTATGGTCGCCTCTGTTAAATCGGGTGCGCTGAAGTTGAGGGAGGATATTAGGGGAGGCTCAAGCCCCAAGTAAATGGCAAAATCGTATTAGCATGACCGTCGCCCAACGCAAAATCGCTGCACGCCCTTTGACTGATGCGAAGCGCATCGTCGTCAAGGTCGGCTCTGCGCTGCTGGTCGACGATGACGAGGGGCGCTTGAACCGCCAATGGCTCGAGAGCTTCACGGCCGACGTCGCGCGTCTGCGCAAACGCGGTCAGGAAGTGATACTGGTCTCCTCGGGCGCCATCGCGCTCGGACGGCGGCACTTGAAGCTCAGCACGGGCAAACTCAAACTCGAGGAGAGCCAGGCGGCGGCGGCCGTGGGGCAGATCCGGCTGGCGCATGCCTATAAAGAGTTGCTCGAGGTGCACGACATCACAGTCGCGCAGATCTTGCTCACGTTGGGCGATACGGAGCAACGTCGCCGCTATCTGAACGCACGAGGCACGCTCGACACGCTGTTGGGCTTGGGGGCGGTGCCCGTCATCAACGAAAACGACACCGTGGCGACGGCGGAGATCCGCTATGGTGACAACGACCGGCTGGCCGCCCGAGTGGCGCAAATGACCGGCGCCGATTGCCTGGTGCTGCTGTCGGACATCGACGGCCTGTACACGGCCAACCCGTCGATCGAGCCGAACGCCGAGTTCATCCCGCGAGTGCTGGAAATTTCCCCGGAAATCGAAGCCATGGCGGGCGGGGTGTCGAGCACGGTGGGGTCGGGTGGGATGCAAACCAAGATTGCCGCCGCGAAAATCGCGGTGGGCGCGGGGTGTCACCTGTGCATCTCGAAAGGCGCCCACCAGCATCCTCTGCAGCGCATCGAGGAGGGGGCCCGCTGTACCTGGTTCGTGCCTTCGTCGACCCCGCTCGCCACGCGCAAACAATGGATTGCCGGTACCTTGAAGCCTGCCGGCGCCCTGGCCGTGGATCAGGGGGCGGTACGGGCCCTCATGGGCGGGAAGAGTTTGTTGCCGGCGGGGGTGACCGGCGCGGTCGGGCGTTTCGAACGTGGCGATACCGTCAGTATCTTAGGCCCCGACGGCGTCGAGGTCGCCCGCGGCATTTGCGCCTACTCGGACGGCGATGCCGGCCGGATCATCGGTCGTCAATCCGCCGAGATCGAAAAAGTGCTAGGGTTCAGGGGGCGCGATGAAATCGTGCACCGAGACGATCTGGTGTTGTTGAAAGTGGTGTGAATGCCGATGAATCAGGACACATTGTCACCGTCGCCGACGCGCAGCGCCGCCTCCGCGGCGGGCGTGTTGCGACCGGTGCCCGAGGTCATGGCCGAGATCGGCAAGGCGGCGCGCGCCGCGGCCGGCGCCTTGAGCTTGGCTCTTCCCGAGCAAAAAAACGTGGCGCTGAAGGCGGCGGCGGCGGCGTTGCGGGCGCGCCGTCACAAGATTCTGGCGGCCAACGAGCGCGACATGCGCGAAGCCACTGCGCGCGGACTATCCGCGGCGCTGCTGGATCGGCTCAAACTCGATGAAAATCGCGTCGAGGCGATGGCACGAGGCCTCGAGGACATCGAACGTCTCGCCGATCCGATCGGCACATTGCTGGCCGAATGGACGCGGCCGAACGGCATGGTGATCCAGCGCCGCCGCGTGCCGCTCGGCGTGATCGGGATCATCTACGAGAGCCGTCCGAATGTGACGGCTGATGCCGGCGCGTTGTGTCTGAAATCGAGCAACGCCGTCATCCTCCGGGGCGGCTCGGAAAGCGCTCAGTCGAGCGCTGCGATCCACGCCTGTCTCGAGCAGGGACTCAACGTCGGCGGCTTGCCGGGCACCTGCATCCAACTGGTCCCGACGACGGATCGCGCGGCGGTTGGTTACATGCTGTCGGAGATGGTGGATGACATCGATGTGATCGTGCCCCGCGGCGGCAAGAGCCTTATCGCCCGCGTCCAACAGGACGCGCGAGTGCCGGTCATCGGACATCTCGAGGGCGTATGTCATGTGTTCGTCGAACGTGCCGCCGACCTCACCATGGCGATGCGCATCGTGCAAAACGCGAAATTGCGGCGCACCGGTATCTGCGGTGCCGCCGAGACGCTGCTGGTCGACAAGGGATGTGCCGCCTCGCATCTGGGCCCTTTGGTTCGTCTGCTGCTCGATGCCGGTTGCGAGGTGCGCGGCGATGAAACCACCATGCTCGTCGATGCGCGCGTCAAGGCCGCCGGCGAAGATGACTGGTATGCCGAATATCTGGACGCCATCATCGCCGTGCGCGTCGTCGATGACACGGATGCGGCCATCGCGCATATCGCGCAGTATGGATCGCAGCACACCGACTGCATCGTGACCGCCGATACCGCCGCCGCGGAACGATTCCTCTCGCGGGTCGATAGCGCCATCGTCCTGCACAACGCGTCCACCCAGTTCGCGGACGGCGGCGAATTCGGCATGGGCGCCGAGATCGGCATCAGCACCGATAAGTTTCACGCCCGCGGTCCGGTGGGAGTGGAACAGCTTACCAGTTACAAGTACCTGGTCCGCGGCACGGGACAGGTGCGCGAGGGCTGAGGTTCTCAAAGCTCGCGCAACCAGGCGCGAACCGCCGCCGGATCGTCGAGCTGGAAGCGCCCGGCAACGCGGTCGCCGACGCCGATCGACACACCCCCATGCGCCACGACTTCCCTGAAGGCGTGAAGATCGGTCAGATCATCACCGACGCAGAAAGGCCGGCGACCCTTGAAGGGCGGCTCCTGCAAGAAAGACATTATCGCCGTGCCCTTGTCGTAACCGCGAGGTTTGATTTCGAGCATCATGTTGCCGGATTGAATCTGGTAAAGATCCCCCAACCTCGCCGCGATCGAGACGACGCCGGCGCGAACCTCGGCCTCGAACCGCGGCGCCAGGCGGTAATGCACGGCGATGGTGCGACCCTTGTCCTCGAGCAAGGTGCCGGGGTGCGCCTGGACGAGGTCGACGAGCAATGGACGTACCGGATCGAGCCGCGAATCGCTGAACTCACCCCCGTGCAGCACACCCTGAGCGGTGCGCCGCTCCAGGCCATGCAATCCGGCGCTGGGTAAGCGCAATGGCGCAAACAGGCCATCCAGATACTCGATGCTGCGGCCACTGACCAACGCCAAGGCTCCCTCGAGACGCTCGGACACGCGGCCCAACAGGCTCGTCAAGTCGCCGTCGGCGTGCACAGCGTACGGCGTGTCCGCGAGCTCGATCAAGGTGCCGTCGACATCCAAGAACAAGCAGCCGTCGCGGGGTGGTGGTGGAGGGCGTTCGAGCAGCATCTGAAAACTGAAGATAACCGACGCTGCAGAGCGTTGCCAGTCGATTGCCGCGACGGCGCGCCGCGATGTAATTCTTACATGAGCACAACTCGGCCGAGGCCTTGAAAAACCACACCCGGCAGCGTTTTTTCGGTATTTTGTGTGACCCACATTCGGGTATGACGCGGAGGCATGGAGGCACGATGTTTCGTTCGGTGATGTTGCGCTTCGTGCTGCCGGTGGCGTTCGCGTCCTGCGTCGTGGCTTACTTCGGACTGCCCTACATCGAGCGTCTGCTCGCCGAGTGGTTCCGCTCCGATGTGGAGCTGCGCGCACAACTCGTCATGCACACCATGGAGGAGCCGGTCAGCACACTGATCGCCGACAACAACGACGGTCGATTGCGGACCTACCTCGCGAAGGTGACGGCGGATGAGCGATTGCTGGCCATCCTCATCTGCCGTCCCGACGGCACCACCATCATCAAGACGGAGCGCACGCCGGCGGCGATCTCCTGCGCAGAGAATGGGGGCGCAGTGCCAATCGAAGTCCGTGTGGTCCAACTGCCCTCTGGATCGGTGCAGGTGTCGCGTTTCGATTACGATTCGGCCAAGCCGCCCTTTCGACTGTTGATGCTGCACGATCTGAGCTTCGTCGACCGGCGGCAACGTACGGCCCGCGATTTCGTTCTGGTATTCATCGGCATCTCGGTGCTGTTGTTGGCGCTCTTGGTGGTGCTCGCCGCGTGGCTGCAGCTGCGCCGCTGGGCCAATGTCTTGATCGGCGACATCCGCGGCAAGCGCTTCCTCGACGATGCGAAGTCACCGCGTTCGTCGCTGCCGATCCTCTCACAGGTGCGCCAGGTGCTCGCCGAGGCGGAGCAGAAACAACGGTTGGAAATTGATTTCCGCGAGAATTGGACGCCGCAGGCGCTCAAGCAGGTGGTGCATGATCACTTGAATTCGTCACAAGTCATCATCGTCTCGAACCGTGAGCCGTACATTCACAACTACGATGCGGATCATCGTCCGGTGGTGCAGGTGCCCGCGAGCGGCATGGTCACGGCGCTCGAGCCCATCATGCGTGCCTGCGCCGGCGTGTGGATCGCCCATGGAGCCGGAGCCGCGGACCGTGAGACGGTGGATCGCTTCGATCAGATCCGGGTGCCGCCCGATGATCCGGCTTATACGCTGCGCCGGGTCTGGCTCACCACTGAGCAGGAACAAGGCTACTACTACGGATTTTCGAACGAGGGGCTGTGGCCGCTCTGCCATCTCGCCTACGTACGCCCGGCTTTCAGGCCCTCGGACTGGCATTCCTATGAGGAGGTGAATGCGCAGTTCGCGGATGTGGTCGTGGCCGAGGCGAACACCGACAACCCGGTGATCCTCATCCAGGACTTTCATTTCGCGTTGCTGCCGAAGTTGATTCGCGCCAAGATTCCGAAGGCGACCATCAGTCTTTTCTGGCACATCCCATGGCCGAATGCGGAGACCTTCGGAGTCTGTCCGTGGAAACGTGAAATCCTGACGCATATGCTGTCGGCTGACATTCTTGGATTCCACACCCGCTACCACTGTCAGAATTTTCTCGAGACGGTGGATCGGTTCATCGAATGTCAAATCGACCACGAGCAAATGACGGTGACCTTGCAGGGGCGCGTCTGCCGCGTCGCCCCCTATCCGATCTCCATTGAATGGCCTCCGCGTTGGTTGAAATTCCTACCCGATGTGCCGGCCTGCCGCGCCGCGGTTCGCGATCGGTACGCGATCGAACCTGAGGTCACGATCGGTCTCGGCGTCGAGCGCTGGGATTTCACCAAGGGCATCATCGAGCGGTTCCACGCATTGGAGGCGTTGCTCGACCGCAACCCACGGCAGCGCGGACGCATCAGCCTGCTGCAGATCGCCGCGCCCTCGCGCAGCACGCTGCCTCCCTATCAGGCATTGCAGCAGCAGACCTACGCGGAGGTCGATCGAATCAATGCGAAGTTCGGAGTGGGCGGCTGGCGACCGATCATCTTGATCGACCAGCATCAGGAACCCACCGCCGTGTTCGAACTTTACCGGGCGGCGGAATTCTGTCTGGTCAATAGTCTGCACGACGGCATGAATCTGGTGGCCAAGGAATTCGTCGCGTCACGCGACGACGAAGACGGCGTGCTCATCTTGAGCACCTTCGCCGGCGCCTCCCGCGAACTCGCCGAGGCGGTGCTCATCAATCCGTTCGACGTCAATGAAACCGCCGATGCGATGGAGGTGGCCATGCGCATGGGCCGTGAGGAGCGGCGCGACCGTATGAGCTTGATGCGCCGTACGGTGAAGGAGAACAACGTCTACCGCTGGGCGGGACGCATGCTCATGGACGCATCACGGATTCGGCAGCGACAAAATCTGCCGTCGGTCAAGAAGCGCTACGGCACCTAGCGGCGAACTCGCGTAGTTGCCGGGCGGCCTGTTCGAGCGTTTCGTCGCGCTTCGCGATGCACAGCCTGAGCAGGCTCATAGCGGGCGGCACCTTGTAGAAGGGCGACAGCGGAATGGTGGCCACCTTCGCCTCGCGGATCAGCCGGTCGGCGAAATCGACATCGACGGCGCCGCTCAACGCGCTGTAGTCCACCAACTGAAAGTAAGTGCCCGCGGCGGTGACGGGTTCGAAACCCGAGCCCGCGAGTCGCGCGGCCAGCAAATCACGCTTCGCCTGGAAGAAAGGAGCGAGACCCATCCAGCCGTCGGGATGCCGCGACAGATAACGGGCGATGGCATGTTGCAGCGGCGAGGCGATGCTGAAGGTGTTGAACTGATGCACCCGTCGCAGCTCGAGCGTCATCGCCGGTGGCGCGACGCAATAGCCGACTCGCCAGCCGGTGGCATGCAGGGTTTTCCCGAAGGAGAACACCGCAAAACTGCGCGCCCGCAGTTCCTCATGCCCGAGCACGGAGGCGTGTCGACGGCCGTCATAGAGCACATGCTCATAGACTTCGTCGGCGAGCACGCTGATCGGGCGGTCGCGTATCAGGGCGGCGAGCGCATCGAGATCGGCGGCGCCGGCAACCGAGCAACTCGGGTTCTGTGGGCTGTTGATGATGATGAGACGGGTACGCGCCGACAGCACGCCGGCCACCCGCTCCCAGTCGTAGGCAAAGTGCGGTGGCGTGAGCGGGACGGTGATGCAACGGCCGCCGGCCAGCCGGACCGCCGGTTCATAGGAGTCGTAGGCAGGTTCGAAGAGGATCACCTCATCGCCGGCCCGCACCACGGCCTGGATGGCGTCATACAACGCTTCGGTGGCGCCGCAGGTGACCGTGATCTCGGACTGCGGGTCGAAGCGATGTGAGTAGCAGGTCTCGAGCTTACGGACGATCTCGTGGCGCAATTCGACCACGCCCTCCATGGGCGCATATTGATTGCGGCCTTCGGCGATGACATCGACCAAGGCCTGCGACAGCCTGGGATCGATGGGATAATCGGGAAAGCCCTGGCCGATGTTCAGGGCATTCTCCTCGAGGGCGCGGCGCGACATGACCGTGAAGATGGTCGTGCCGACGTCGGGTAATTTGCTGTCGAAATGCATGGGGTCAACCGGTCATGGATCTCAAGCGGTGAGCGAACTCAAGCGGTGAGAGAACTCAAGCCACCTGCAAGTGATTGTACCGAAAAGCCGCGCTGGCGCAGCTCCCGTGCCGCGGCAAGGCTGCGTTTGCCAGAGGCGCACACCAGCACATAGCGTGTGCCGGGCTCCAGCAGCTCCGGGTGGGCGAGCAGGGTCGGCATCGCGATGTGGCGAAGCTTGCGCGGCTGCTCGGCGACCTCGTCGGCACTGCGGATGTCGATGACTTCGAGGCCTTCCGCCGCGGCGCCGGCCAGCGAGGGCAGCACCAGTTCGATGTCGGCCTGTTCGCGCGCAATGCCTTGGATTCGGGCACAGCCCGGCGCGCGGCACTCAGCGCGACGCGGCGCCTTGAGTTTCGTGCTCGAGAAATTGCTGAAGTCGAGCAGCAGCAGTTCGCCGGCCAGTTGCCCCGGCAACCCCAAGAGAATCTTCAAGGCGAGCAGGGCTTGCAGGCTGCCGAAGGCACCGGGTACGGGCCCCAAGACGCCGGCTTGGGCGCAGTTGCCGACCACGCCATCGGCGGTTACCTGCGGCCAAACACAGCGCAAACAGCCATGGCCTGAGTCGGGCTTGTACACCTGGAGTTGACCTTCGTACTGGTACACGCTCGCGAACACGGCGGGCCGTCGGCTGATGACGGCGGCGTCATTGATGAGGAACTTGGCGCGAAAGTTATCACTGCAATCGATGACCAGGTCGTAAGCGTCGATCAAGTCGAGGGCGTTGTCGGCATCGAGTTTGTCAGCAGGCGTGTCGACGGCGACGTCGGGGTTCAAGGCCAGGACGGCCGCGCGCGCGAGCGCCGCCTTCGGCTGACCTATGTTCTCGAACGCGTAGAGCGGCTGGCGATGCAGATTGCTGGCATCGAGCGAGTCCCCATCGACTATACCCAGATGTCCGATACCGGCGCCCGCCAGGTACTGCAACACGGGCGACCCCAAGCCACCGGCGCCGACCACCAGCACTCGGGCCGCCGCCAGTCGGGCCTGACCGGCCGTGCCGATCTCGCTGAGAGCGATCTGGCGGGAGTAGTCGGCGGCTGTGGGCCGGTCAGTCATGGGTCGCTGCGCAACGTTCGCAATTGACCCAGCCGGAGAGGCCGTCGCGATAGTGTTCCTTCTTCCAAATCGGCACCCGATGCTTCACCTCATCGATGATGTAGCGGCAGGCATCGAAGGCCTCGCCGCGATGCACGGCGCTCACACCCACCCAAACGGCGAGGTCGGTGAGATCGAGCGAGCCCACGCGATGGATGCACAGGGCATGCTTGAGCGGATACCGGGCCGCGGCGGCGGCGACGATGCGTTCGCCTTCGTTGAGGGCAAGTGGCTGGAAGGCTTCGTACTCGAGGCGGGTGACCTCGCGCCCCTCGTTGAAGTCGCGGACCCAGCCCTCGAAGCTGACGTAACCGCCGGCGCCTGAATCGAGCAACTCGCGGCGGGCTGCGGCGGTATCGATGGCTACGTCGGTGAAACGAAACCGCATCAGCCCCCCGCCACCGGCGGAATGAACACCACGGTATCGCCGGCACGCAGCGCCCGTGACCACTCTGCGAATTCGCTGTTCACCGCCACTTTGAGCTGTTCGCGCGCCAGGGTGAAGTGGTGCCGGGCGCTCAACTCACCGTAGAGCGCGGCGGCGGTGGCCGCATGGGTTTCGACGAATTCCTCCGATCGTCCGGCTTGCTCGCGCAGCAATGCGAAGTACTGGATGCAAAGCCGCTGCGAGTTGGGCGACGACTGCAATGATGCCTCGGCATCGCGGTATTCATCCGGCGTGTTGACGTTGTCGAGGGCGCGACGATCGCGTGGCACCAGCAGTCGCACCGGATGGGTCAGCAGAAACTTGCGTGGGCATTGACGGCCGCGCTCGTGATATGCCGCGAGAGCCGGCCCCGCGGCGGGCTCCCATATGGCACAAAGCGGTTCGGGCAGGCCGTCGTGGGTGCTGGCGAAGGTGGTGGCCAAAACCTCGGGATCCCGCTCAGCCAGCAACTGTTCGAGGGCGGTATCCGAGAGGAAGGGCAGATCGCAGGCGATCACCAGCCAGGCGACATCCGTATGAGCGGCGAGCGCGGAGCGAATGCCGACGATCGGACCTTCGCCGGCCACGGCGTCGACGATCAGCGACTTGGCGGCGCGCGCCGGGTCGTCGACTTGGTCGGCACGAACCGAGACGAAGACGTTGGCCACATGGCGGGATGCGAGCTCGTGCACGCGGTCGAGCTGGCTCTTTCCCTGATAGAGCAGCGCCGCTTTGTCCTGCTGCATGCGGCTACTCTGGCCGCCGGCCAGGATCAATGCGTAGAGCGGTGGGACTGGCGCCGAAGGCGCCGCAGCCGAAGGCTTGGCATGGGTTGTGCGGGTGTTCATAACGTCGCCGGCGCGGGTGAGGTGGCCGTCGCCGCGTAGGAGCTCCGACCGCCGTCCTTGGAGATGAGGCGGGTCTCGCCGATGACCAGGTCATGCGAAAGGGCCTTGCACATGTCATAGATCGTGAGCGCTGCAATGCTCGCGCCGGTGAGCGCTTCCATTTCCACACCAGTCTTGTGGTGCACGCTCACGGTGCAGCGGATCACCGCCGTATCGCCTTGCAAATCGATGGCCACGTGGCAGTTTTCCAATCCCAAGGGATGACAGAAGGGAATGAGCTCATGGGTGCGCTTGGCACCCATGACCCCGGCGATGATGGCTGTCTCGAACACCGGGCCCTTCGGCGATTTGATGCCATTGTCGCGCAAGGCGGCGGCGACAGCGGCCGGGAATCGCACCCGCGATTCGGCCACCGCGGTCCGCTTGGAGGGCGCCTTGTCGCTGACGTCGACCATGGTGGGCCGTTGTTCGCTGTCCAGGTGTGAAAAGGTCATGCTCACCCACCGATGTAGTACATCTCGATTTTCTCGAGCATGGGATCGCTGCGGCGCATCTCGTCGCGCAGCTCGCTGTACCGGTCGGTGCGTCCCAGCCAGACGCCGCGAATCAGGTTGACGAGCTCGGCGTCGCCGACGTCCGTGCGCAGGGCGGCACGCAGGTCAAGGCCCTGGGTGGCGAACAAGCAGGTGTAGAACCGCCCCTCCGAGGACAGTCGCGCGCGACTGCAGGCGCCGCAGAACGGCTGCGACACGGAGGAGATGAAGCCCAACTCGCCGCCGCCGTCCGCGAAGCGCCAACGCTCGGCAACCTCGCCGCGGTAGTTCCCGGCGATGGGCTCGATTGGCCAGCGCGCGGTGATACGATCCAAGAGCTCGCGTGAGGGGACGACCCGATCCGGGCGCCAGGCATTGCGATTACCGACGTCCATGAATTCGATGAAGCGCACGATCACCGGTTTGCCGCGGAAGTAGTCGGTGAGGTCGAGAACCGTGTGATCGTTGACGCCACGCTCGACCACGCAATTGATTTTCACCGGTGACAGACCCGCAGCGATGGCTGCATCGATCCCTTGCAGCACCTGGTTCAAGGCGCCGAAGCCGCCGCTCATGCGCGTGAAAAGATCCGGATCCAACGTGTCCAGGCTCACGGTGACGCGTTGCAGACCGTTGGCCTGCAAGTCGACCGCATGCTGCGCGAGCAGGACTCCGTTGGTGGTCAGAGCGATGTCCTCGATGCCGGCAATCGAGGTCAAGTCGCCGATCAGCTCGGGCAGATTGGCGCGTAACAGCGGCTCGCCGCCGGTGAGCCGCAATTTGCGCACCCCAAGGGACGCGAACAAGCGCGACAACCGGACGATTTCCTCGAAGGAGAGGCGTTCCTGGGAGCGCAGAAAACGGTAGTGATCGTGAAACTGGTCCTTCGGCATGCAATACGGGCAGCGGAAATTGCACCGGTCCATGACCGAAATCCGCAGGTCGTGGAGCGGCCGACCCAGGCGGTCGAGCGGATGACTGGCGCCGCGAATATCGAGCACTTGGCGACTGTCGTGAAGGATGGATTCCATGCCGTTACCAGCGATAAACCGGCGTCACGAATCCCTTCGGATAGGTGTTCGGACCGGGCGGTAATTCGACGAAACCATCGGTGCCGGTGAGGCTCAGAAAGTCACCGGAGCCATTCGGGGGCCTTGGCTTCGCCCAGGCGCGGCCCCAATCGTCATGCTCGATCGCCACCGGGAGAAAGTAGGTGAGCGGCGGCTCGAAGGTCACGGGCGAGGCGAGCGCGAGACGTTCGGGTTGACCACGGCGCGTGCCCATCGCTTCGGCGATGGCCGGGATGACGTAACGAATGAGGCACACCAGCGTCGACACGGGATTGCCCGGCAAGCCGAACACGGACTGGCCCTGCGGACCGATGCCGAACCACATGGGTTTACCCGGTCGCTGGGCGATGTTGTGAAAGACCTCCCGCACTCCCAGTTGCATGAGCGCCTTGGGCACGAGGTCGTACTTGCCCATGGAAACGCCGCCGCTCAAGATCAGCACCTCGTGAGTGGTCAAGTGCAGTTCCAGCTGCTCGCGCAGCATGTTCTCGTCATCGGGAACGTGATCGTCGCCAACGCGGCCGAAGCCGCGGCGGCGCAGGGTTGCGGCGACGGCATAGGCATTCGAGCGCCGCACTTGAAACTCGGCGATGGGCTCGCCGGGTTCGATCAATTCGTCGCCGGTGGAGATCACCATGATGGCCGGCTGACTGCTGACCCGCACACGCGCCATGCCGGCGGAAGCCGCCACCGCGATCTCGGGCGCGCGCAGCAGCGTGCCGCTCTCCAGGAGAAGATCGCCTTGGCGGCTGTCGCTGCCACGGCGATGGACGTTGTGATACGGCGAGAACGCGGCGCCCGCCTTGAGGGTCGCCACCCCATCATCTACATCGTAGAGCTCGACCGGGATGACGCAATCGGCATCATTCGGCAGAATCGCACCGGTCATGACTTCGATGGCATTGTCGCCGCTCGCGAGCTTCAACGCCGGTGTGCCCGCCGCCTGAATGGCTTGGAGATGGAATCGGCGCAGCCCGCGACTTAGCAGCCCGCTATCGACGGCGATGCCGTCCATGGTGACACGATCATAAGGAGGTGTATCGCGCTCCGCATAAACGTTCTCGCGCAGTATTCCGCCGACACACTGCGCCAGAGGCAGTGATTCGATGGGAAGGCACGTCAGCCGAGAGTTGATCGCCTCTTCGGCCAAACGCGGGGTGATGTACGGACTAGGCGGCATACGGGTCGAGACAGGCGCGGCAAACTCAAGTTCATCGCGCCCCGCATGTTATTGCGGCTTCGCGTTCTTAGCCTTCCAAATCTTCAATTGTTCGTTGAAGCGACCTACGTTGGCCTGCAGCTCGTCCACCGCCGCATTATTCTTCGCGACCAACATCTTCGAGTGCTCCTCGGCCTTCTTTTTGTCGTCCGCCGAGAGCTTCGAGGTGTCCTTGGGCACGGCGGAGTCCATCTCGAGCTTGATGCAGTCGAGGTAGGAGTTCATTTCGCCGTTGTAGCGATCGAAGTCGTGCTTGGCCGCGATCATTTCGTCCTTGGTCGCCGTGGCGCCATCGGGCGGTGCGGCCGGTGCGGCAGGATACGTACAACTCGCCTGTGAGTGGGCGCTGGCCATGATAAAAATCAGACAGAGTGGTATCCAAGCCTTCATCGGAGGTCCTCTTGAGCAGTACAAAGGTTGATCGGGACAGCGATGATCTTACGGCCAAGCAACACGGGCCGCCAGCATTCCCCGCTGCCAATGTAAGTGGTTGATTCAAATAGAAGTGAGAGGTCGCCCTAAGGGCAGCGGCGCGGCCAAGAGACCGCCTCCGCCGGCGCAGTATGTCGTAAGATGCAGCCGAGAGCGTGGTCTCTAGTCGGGCTGCGGCGGGAAACGCGGTAAAAACAGGGAGTTGCGGTATTGACGGCTTATCGATGTCCCACCTGTGGTGCAGAGGGTCGCTTCGCGAGCGGTGCGCCATATGCGGTCTGCCGCTACTGCCGATCGCTCCTGGTCAGGAACGACGTCACCGTGGAAAGCATCGGTCAGGTCGCGGCGGTGCCGGATGATTTAAGCCCGTTGCAACTCGGTGTGACCGGCCTGTTCGAGCGGCAGCGCTTCACGGTGGTCGGCCGTCTGCGCAAAACCTGGGAGGACGGCAGCTGGAACGAGTGGTGTGTGCTCTTCGAGGATCAGCGCTTCGGCTGGCTGGCGGAGGCGCAGGGCGATTGGGTGATGACCTTCGAGCAACCCGCTGCCGCGCTCGCCGAGGTGCCGACGGCGATTGCGGCGGCGCGCGCCCAACCCGGCGAGCGCTGGCGTATCGGCGGACGCGCCTTCGAGGTGCGCGACAGTAAACAGGTGAGATGTGCGGCGGCGGAGGGCGAGTTGTCGGTGGCGTTCTCGATCGGCGAGCAAGCACTGTCCATCGATCTCGCCGGCGCCGGCCTGGAATTCGCCACGGTGGAGTTTCGCGCCGGGGTCACCTCAGGCTATGTGGGGCGATTCGTCGAGTTCACTGAGTGTCACTTTGCCAACTTGCGACACCTCGACGGTTGGGGCGGTTGACGGGCGGCTCACCGATGGCTGATCCCACGCTGAAGTCGGTCGATTGCCCCGCGTGCGGTGCGCCCATTACGTTGCGGGCGCTGGGCGCGAGCGTGATGGTCGTCTGCGCGGCATGCCGCAGCGAAATCGACGTGTCAACACCCGAGATCCGGATCATCAAGCGATTCGACGTCGCGGCGCGTTCGTTCGACCTCGCGCTCGGCACGCGCGGCAGCCTGCGCGGCGGGACCTTCGAGATCATTGGCGCAATGATGAGGTCCAACGGCGGCTATTCGTGGAGCGAATACCTGTTGTACAACCCGTTCATCGGCTTTCGTTGGCTCATCGAGGATGAGGGTCATTGGAGCTTGGGGGAGACGGTGAAGGATGTGTCCGGCTTGAATGCTGGCGTGAGCCGTATTCGCTATCACGATCGTGAGTACCGGAAATTTGTCGAGGGTTTCGTGACGGTCGACACCGTGGTGGGCGAGTTCTACTGGCGGGTCAAGGCGGGTTCACGCGCATGGACAGCCGACTTCATGGCACCGCCCTATCTGCTGTCCCAGGAGAAGACGGAGACCGAGTCGACTTGGACGCTGCTGCAATATCTTGCGCCTGGTGAAGTGGCGGCCGCCTTCAAGGTTCAGGTGCGCGAGCCCGATGGTATCGCAGCGCATCAGCCGAGTCCCGCGCTCGAGACCTGGAAGGTCATCAAACAATATCTGTGGGGCAGCTTGAGTTTGGCGGTGGGCGTGCAACTGGTCACTCTCTTCATGGCACGCAATCTCGTCATACCGCTGGGCGTCTTCGTGCCGCCAACGGACGCCACGCAGGAGGTCGTGGTCACGTCGCTCCACCTCCCGGCGCGCCGGTCACTCAACGAACTGACCGCCACTGTCGCGATCGATAACGGCTGGGTGGATTTGGACTATGCGCTCGTCAGCAAGCAGACAGGCGAGAGCTACGAATTAGGCAATGGGATCGAACATTATTCGGGCGCGGACAGCGACGGGCCGTGGAGCGAGGGTTCGACCCATGCCAGCGCGCTGGTGCCCGCGCTGCCCAGGGGCGACTATGATCTGGTATTGAGCACCACCTCGGGCGATTCGCGCGGCGTGCCTCAGAATTTGCCCGTGGTACTGTCACTGCGGCACGATGTCGCGCCCTGGCGCAACTTCTGGATCGCCTGCGCCGTGATCTTGGGGTATCCGCTGGTGCTGCTCTACCAGCAGCTGGTTTTCGAGCGGGAGCGCTGGTCGGACAGCGCCTTCGATCCCCGGCCGGCACAACAATGAACATCACTCTTCGGGCCGGGTTGTACGCGTTGGTCTGCGCCATCGCGCTCCTCTACCTTGCGATGGCGAATGCACAGGGCTATGTGCCCTTCGCCACGCCGACCTCGCGCTCATCGGTGCACACCGCCAATCACTTTCACAAATGAGGTAACTGACATGGCCGCAGTCAACTGGGGAATCGTGCTCAACTCGGTGATCTTTGCGCTGGTCGGCGTCGGGATCTATGGCATTTGTTTCTTCTTGCTCGATCACTTGACGCCCTATCACCTGTGGCGTGAGATCAATGAAAAACAAAATACGGCGCTCGCGATCCTGGTGGGCGCCATGGCGATCGGAATCGCCATCATCGTCGCCGCGGCCATTCACGGCTAGTGGCCACGCTGTTCCTTTTTTCGGCGCTGGTCGTCGCGACCTGCGGCCTGGTGTACGAATTGGTGGCGGGCACCCTGGCCAGCTACCTGCTCGGCGACTCGGTCACCCAATTCTCGACCATCATTGGTGCCTACCTGTCTGCGATGGGGTTGGGATCGTGGTTGTCGCGCTACGTGCGCACCGCCGTGCTCAGCGTGTTCATCCGCGTGGAAATATTGGTCGGCGTGGTCGGTGGCTGCTCGGCGGCTCTCCTGTTCCTGGCATTCAGCGAGATCTCGCACTTTCGTGTGGCGTTGTACGCGGTGGTGGGCCTGATCGGCATCCTCGTGGGGCTGGAAATCCCGCTGCTGCTGCGCTTGTTACAGGATCGTCTGGAGCTTCGGGATCTCGTGGCGCGGGTGCTCGCCGCCGATTATGTGGGCGGCCTGCTGGCATCGTTGCTGTTTCCCCTGTTCCTCGTGCCGCGTCTCGGGTTGATCCGCACCTGCTTTTTTTTCGGCATCATCAATGTGGCGGTTGCGATGCTGCTGATATTCAAACACGCGGAACTGCGCCGCAGTCTCGCGCATCAACTGGGTGCGGCAGCCGCTCTCGTGCTGCTGGTGTTGGGCTTTGCGGCTGCTGAGGAGCTGATGGCTTTGAGCGAGGAGGGCCAGTATCCGGGGCAGGCGCTGTTCGCCAAATCGACCGCCTACCAGCGGATCGTCGTGACGCGACAGGCGGATGACATCCGGCTGTTTCTCAATGGCAATTTGCAATTCAGCTCGCGTGATGAGTATCGATACCATGAGGCGCTGGTGCATCCCATCATGGCCGCAGTCGAGCAACCGCGAAGCGTGCTGGTGCTCGGCGGCGGCGATGGCCTGGCGGTACGCGAACTTCTGAAGTATCCGTCCGTGCAATCGATCACCCTGGTCGATCTCGATCCGGAAATGACGCAGCTCTTTTCGCGCACCGGATTCTTGTCGCAACTGAACGACCGCTCGCTGCTCTCGCCCAAGGTGCACGTCATCAACGCCGATGCGTTCGTCTGGCTGAAGGAAGCCGGCGGACAGTTCGATGCCATCATCGTCGATTTTCCGGATCCATCGAACTACTCCATCGGCAAGCTGTTTTCGCTGACTTTCTACCGACGTTTGAGCGAGGTCCTGGCGCCCAACGGCTGGGCGGTGATCCAAAGCACGTCGCCCTATGTGGCGCGCCAGGCATTTTGGTGTGTCGAGCGCACGTTACAGGCGGCGGGACTGCAAACCGCGGCCTACCATGTGTTCGTGCCGTCCTTCGGCGAGTGGGGTTTCGTCGCGGCCGGCCACGCGCCGTATCGTCTGCCGAATGCCCTGCCCGCAGGCCTGCGCTTTCTGACACTCGCCAATCTTCCGGAGATCTTCGAATTTCCGCTCGACATGCAGCGCGTGCCCACCGAGGTCAATCGCCTCGATAATCAAGTTCTGGTGCGCTACTTCGAAAAGGAATGGGGGAGTTACCTTGCGGAGTAGCTCTTGATCACCCGGCGCACGCTCCTCCGCTCGTCGTTGGCCATCACCGCAGCAGACATCGCCGGCTGGGGCTGCGCGCCGAACGGCCGAACCGCTTCGCTGCCGGGGCAGTTACTTGGTCCGTCGGCAGCGCTCGGGCATCGATTGCGCGATCCATCGTGGCCGGCACCGAGCGCCAGTCGCGAGGCTCAGGTGGTGATCGCCGGCGGCGGTATCGCCGGATTGGCTGCTGCCTACGCGCTCAAACGCCAGGGTATCGGCGATGTGCTGATCGTCGATGCCTTGGGCGAGGCGGGCGGCAATTCGAGTTCAGGGCGTAATGCGGTCAGCGCCTATCCGTGGGGCGCGCATTATGTGCCGCTGGTACGGGCTGACTGCGCGCCGGTGCTCGAGTTGTTTGCTGACCTCGGCATCATCACCGGCATGGACGAGCAGCAACGACCCCTTTACAACGAGTACTTCTTGTCCGCCGATCCGCAGGAGCGGCTTTGGATGTACGGCCGCTGGCAGGAGGGTTTCGTACCGATGGTCGGCGCGTCGGCGCGCGATCGGGGGCAATTCACGGCGTTTTTCGCGTCTACCGAGCGGATGAAACACGCCGTCGGTCGCGACGGCCGGCCGCTATTCGCGATCCCGGTCGACAACAGCACCACGGACGCGGAGTGGCGGGACCTCGACGGCATCAGTTTTGCGCAGTATCTAGCGCGGCAGGGCTTCGATTCGGCGCGGCTCTTGTGGTATGCCGACTACTGCTGCCGGGATGATTATGGCGCGCTCGCCGCCGACGTGTCCGCCTGGGCGGGATTGCATTACTTCGCGGCACGCAATGGCGTGGCCGGCAATGCTGATGCCACGAGCGTGGTGACGTGGCCGGAGGGGAATGGCTACTTGGTGCATGAACTCTTGCGTCGATCGGCGGCCCGTTTTCAAGGCGATGCTCTCGTCACGCGCATCGCCCGCACCGACGGAGGCGTGGCCCTCGACTACTTCGACGCCAAGCTCGAGAAGGTCGTCCGGGTGAGCGCGAAGGCGGCGGTGGTGTGTCTGCCGCGGTTCGTTGCGGCACGGGTCGTTGCAGGGCTGACGCCGGCCAGCGCCGCGGGATTTACTTATTCGCCGTGGATGGTCGCGAACCTCACGTTGAGTCGTCTGCCGGAGGGCCGGGGTGAACCGCTGGCTTGGGACAATGCCATCTACGACAGCCCGCTGCTGGGCTATGTGGTTGCCACACACCAGAATCTGGAGCAGCAGCGCAACGAGACGGTGATTACCTACTACTGGCCGATGTCCGCGGCGGCGCCGGATGTGGAGCGCCGGGCGGCGCTCGCCCGGCCGATCGCCGATTGGCAGCAGATCGTATTGAATGATCTGCTGCGGGTTCACCCGGAGCTCAACGACTCCATCGAACGCATGGATGCCTGGGTGTGGGGCCATGGCATGATCCGGCCCACGCCCGGCTTCATCTGGGGAGGCGTGCGGCAATCCGCCGGTTCGAGTATGCCGCCGCTGTTCTTCGCGCATTCGGATTTGAGCGGCGTATCGATTTTCGAGGAAGCGTATTGTCGCGGCCGGGCTGCCGGTGAAGCCGCCGCGGCCCTGATGCAGGCTGCCAACCCAATGGTGGTTAGATGAGCGCCGCGACGCGGCAGCCCTGGATTCATTCCGCCGCCATCGACGGCACGTTCATCCTGGCACCGGGCTTGGTAGTGAGCGCCATTTCCTTGAGCTTGCTCGGCGCCGGTCATGGCGGAGATGGTTTGTCGCCGTGGATGTGGGGATTTCTCATCATCGGCATCGATGTGGCGCATGTGTACAGCACGATCTATCGCACCTATCTCGATCCGATCGAGCGACCGCGGCTGGCGTCGTGGCTGATCCTGACGCCGTTGGTCGGGTGGCTGCTGGGCGTCCTGGTGTATTGCACGAGCGCCGCCGCATTCTGGACGGCGCTCGCCTATCTCGCGGTGTTTCATTTCGTGCGCCAGCAATATGGATTTCTGATGATCTATGCGCGCGGTGAGCGTGAGCTGCCGGTGCTCTGTGCGTGGATCGATCAATGCGCGGTGTACGCGGCAACGCTCGGACCCTTGGTGTACTGGCATGTGCATTTGCCGCGCCGCTTCGTGTGGTTCATAGAGGGAGATTTTCTGCCGCTGCCCGGATGGATGTGGACTGCGGCGGCGCCGGTCTATGCCGGGCTGATGGTGGCGTACGTCATCAAGGAGTGCTGGCTTTGTGCCACGCGCAGACGGTTCAATGTGCCACGTAATGCCATCGTGGTCGGCACGGCACTCTCCTGGTACGTCGGCATCGTCGCCGCGAGCGGCGACCTCGTCTTCACGATGACCAATGTGGTGGCCCATGGCATTCCCTACATGGCACTGACCTTCATTTTCGTGGAGGGCAGGGAACAGGAAATGCGACACGGCGGTGAACGGCGACACAGGCGCGCACGCCGCAGCGCGGGAGTGTTCCTGTGGAGTCTGCCGCTCGCCATCGGCGCACTCCTCGTTCTCGCCTTCGTCGAGGAAGGCCTTTGGGATGGATTGGTCTGGCGCGAACATCTCGCCCTGTTTCCCGGATTCGCGAACCTGCCCGTCATCGAGTCCGACACATGGCTCGGCGTCGTGGTGCCGCTGCTGGCGGTGCCGCAGCTCACGCATTACGTGATCGACGGCGTCATCTGGCGCCTGAAACATCACCCCGAGTGGCGGCGTAGCTTGTTCTGGCGTGCTGCGCCCGCGGTCGGTGACGCATGAGCAGCGAGGCGGCGGTGAGCGGGCAGCACTGGCTGGTGGAGTTTCGCGGTGCGCGGGGGCTCGCCGATGTCGAGTTCGTTCGGCGGAGCCTGCACCATGCCGTGACCGCTGCCCCGGCGACCCTGCTGCGCTTGGAATTACATCACTTCGGCGTCGGCATGGGCGTGGCCGGGATGGCGTTGCTCGCCGAATCGCATATCTCGATTCACACCTGGCCGGAACATGGGTACGCCGCCATCGACCTGTTTATGTGCGGCACCGCGGCCAGTCCCGAGCGCGCGTTGAGCGCCCTGGAAGCCGCGTTTCTTCCGGCATCGGTTGAGGTGCGGCGCTTTGCGCGGGGCTTCAGCACGGGGGCGGTCTAGGAAGGCGTTTGCGTGCGGGCGGCCGCGCTGGCACACTTGGCGCCCTCACGGGCGCCCGTAGCTCAGCTGGATAGAGCACCTGGCTTCGAACCAGGTGGTCGGGAGTTCGAATCTCTCCGGGCGCACCACATTAACAGAGGGGCATATCGGTCGGCTATCGCGATTGGCCGGCACTGGCTTACAACGTGCCCGAGGCACCATCCTGCTGCGACCGCTTGGTGATGATGTTGATGACACCAGCTGCTTCAGCGGCTTTGAATTGGGCTTTAGGACGGGCATCACTCCTCCAGATGCCGTGCAAGATCTTGCGCCGCCGAGACACGCGCATCGCCGGCGAAGCGTTCGCCGAAGTCGCGCAGTAGATGCCGCGCCAGCTTGGATGCGCCGCCGCCGCGGGCGGCGAGTTCGGCAATCTCGAGCGTCGCCGCCGCGGTCTTGGGGCGGAAGTCCGCGTCCTGCCGGCAGCGCGCGACAACGGTATCCAAGGCTTCGCCCGTACGGCGCGACGCCAGCAATCTCTCAACATACTCCTCGGTCAGGCGGTTGGCGTAACGACGATCGTTCCAGGTGGCGCAACGTTCGATGAGCCACCGATAATCGGTGAATTCATTACCGCGTTCGGTCAGCCAGGTCTGCAACATTTCCCAGGCCTTGACGTGAGAGCCCACACGCACCAAGCCATAAGCTTCAGTTACCACGACGGCGTTCGTCGCGTCCTCCGCCGCGCGTTTCTTCGCCTCCACCTTCTCGGGCGAATGCCAGGCCTCGAGGCCGAGTTCGTGGCGGCGGTCATACAAGGAGCCGCTCAAGGCGCTGAACATGGCGAGGATGGCAAACATGCCGATGGTGATGTCGAGGATGTTCCAGAGATGGAGGTGAAACACCACCTGGAGCAGCAGCGTGGCAGCGGCGATGATGCCGAGCAGCAGCGCGTAGCGGCCACCGAGACCGGCGATCATGCGGATCAGGGCGACAGGGTTGAGAGCTTTGATCGGGTTACCTTCGAGGCCGAGGATGGCGACGGAGGCGGGACTTGCCGCGAGGAACAGCGTGGCCAAGGCGATGGCGCCGGCGGGAGAGTGGATCGCGAAGAACCGGGAAAGAAGGATGATCCCGAGGGGGAGTCCGGGCAGTCCGGCTGAAGCCGTTACCGTGAAGAGGATCCCAAAGACGATAACCAGGGCTAAGGCGCCGCCGCGAGCGGGTCGGATCAGGTGGTGCAGCAATGAGTTGTCGTTGATCGGAGCGGCCATGCGACGGTGGATCGTAGCGCATGCCGGGATTGTTGGCGTCGTTGAGTTCGGCACACGATGACGACCAGGCGGTAGGAGACGCCTGCTCAACGGGCCGCAGCCAAGGCGGTTTCGAATGCCTCGCGGAAGTACGCCACGAGCGAGGGTAACGCCTGCGGATCGATGAAAGCGTTGGTCGCTCCTGCCTCGCGGCGCGCCTCGCGCTCGAGCACATCCGCAAGATCAGGGTGGCTGGGCAACACGATGTCCGCTCTCATGGTCGCGAGCTTACGGAAGGTCGCACGATAATCGGCGGCGATCTCAGGATAGGCGTGGTTGCCGACCAGAATGTTGCCGGCTACCGTGATACTGCATAGAAAGAGGACGTTGAGCGGTCGTCCTTGGTCTTGGATCTTTGTGCTCCAGCTGGTGCAGCCCGGCGTGTGACCAGGGGTCAGGTGGGCGGTCAGCGTCACGTTGCCAAGTTCGATCTTCTGCCCGTCGCGGACTACGCGATCAACCTTGATCGGTGCAAAGGGTTTGGGTAGATAGTCGGTGTCGCCGCGCACGCGGCCGTGCTCCAGCGCCCATCTGTCTTCGGCGCTGGCCAAGAACAGGGCGCCGGTATCCCGCTTGATCTTCGCCAGGGCGCCGACGTGATCCTCGTGGGCGTGATCGCTCAACAGTCGCTTAACGGCATGCAGCGGGACGCCCATCGCCTCGATGTTGCGCTCGATCAGCGCGGCGTTCCCGGTGGTGGTCCCATCCAGTAGGATGGCGCCTTGGTTCGAGACAATGAGATAAGCCGCCAGCCCCTCAGTCCCGACGTAGTAGATGTTCCCCGCTATCCGGAAGGGGTTCACAGGCGTCGACCATTCCGGCGGATCATCCGCGAATGCCGGCGCAGCCATTGCGAACCCAATGCCCAAGGCCAACGCCGCCGCCCAGATACGCGCAGATTCGACGGCCACCGCTCAAGGTCTCATCGTAGCGGCGGCTCCTACAACCCTTCAATCTTTGCGTCGATGCCGCCTCTCCGCCTAACGTCGCACCCAGTGGCCCGGCGCCATGCGCCAGCCGCCGCCATAACGCACCCAAGCGTGCGGTGCCCAGTAATAGCCGGGCCGCCCCCTATCCCAATGCCCGCCGACCCAGACATGGGCTCCGCCAGTCCAATTCCAGTAGCCCGGAAACCAGACGTAGCCCGGCGCGGGGGCAACGCCGACGACCTCGACGCGCGGTTCGGGCGGAGCGACCGTGACGACCGCGCCGCCGTAGTAGCCGGGCGCCGGGGCAACGATGCAGCCGCTCAACAGGCCGGCCGATAACAAGGCCGTTACAGCCAAGATTTTAAATCCGTGCAAAGACTTCATTGGGTCTCCCTTGTTTGCGCATGCGTTCCTGTCGACAGATAATTGAAGAACGCGGGTTACGCACGGGGGTTGACTCAGGGAGCCGACCGAATTGTGATTGAGGTCTAACATCCCGATTTGCCGGCGCCGTAGCCCGCGGCACTGGCTGAGCCTGAGGGTGGATCGAGTACAATCCAATTTTGCCCGCACGCGCCGATGACATGAGTCACGATATTTCCGGTGTCAAACTCACCATATCTGTGGACCAGTTCCTGGCAGTCGATATCCGCGTTGGGGCGGTCATTGCCCCGGTCCCGGTCGGTCGTCCGCTGTACTGACCGAACGATCCCTTCGATGCGACCGAAATCGATTCTGCAGATCCTGCTGCTGTCGGCCGCGTGGGGCGTTTCGTTCTTGATGATGCGAATCGCCGTGGTGGATTACCCGCCGATGTGGATCGCCATGCTGCGCTGTGGTTGCGGCGCGATCTTGATGTGGCTGCTGCTGCTGATCGGCGGTCACGGGCTGCCGCCGTGGCGATCGCTGCACTGGCTGCTGCTGGTCGCCCTATTGAACAATGCCGTGCCGTTTTCTTTGTTCGCGTGGGGTGAGCGTTGGGTGCCCAGCAACACCGCCGCGGTGTTGAACGCCACAACGCCCATTTGGACTTTGCTGCTGTCAGTGCCGCTCGACCGCAAAATTCCGCGTTGGTTGAACAGCGTGGGTGTGGTCCTCGCGTTCGTTGGTGTGCTGGTCGTCGTCTCGACACATGCGCCCGCCGCCGATGAGCTTCAGGGCGACAGCGGCCTCAAGTGGGGCACCGGAGCGATCGCTGCGGCGTCGGTGAGTTACGCGATCGCCAGCCTGTTGGCGAAGTCAAAATTGCGGGGCATGAATCCGCTCGGCCTCGCCACCAGCCAGCTGACGCTGGCCGCGCTCATGCTGCTACCGGTAACCCTGTCAGGCGCGTGGCCAACCGCCTTCATGGTGCCGACGGCGCTCGGAGCGATCGCCGTGCTGGGGTTCGTCGGCAGCGGCCTCGCCTATCTTCTCTATTACAAACTGCTCGCCGAGGTGAGCGCCACACAGGTGGTGGCTGTCACCTATCTGCTCCCGGTGTGGGGCATATTCTGGGGCTGGGTGGCCGGTGAATCCATCGGCATCTCCACCTATGCCGGTGTCGCCACCACGCTGGCGGGACTTATACTTCTCAACCTTCCGGGACAGCGGGAGTTCGCGTGGCCGTGGCGGGCAGCTTCAATAAGAGCACGCAGGCTGCGGCAGCCAAGGAACCGACGCTCATGAGGAAGGCGACGAATTGCAATCCGTAGCCGATACGGAATAGGTAGCCGGCAATGATCGGCGCCAGCACCGCGCCGCCTCGGCCGATGCCGATCGCGAAACCCGTGCCGCTGGCGCGCAGGTCGGCGGGGAAGGCTCGTGCCAGCAAGGCGTAAGCGGCGACGACGCCGCCATTGGTGAAGAATCCGGTCAGCGCGCAGATGGTCGACAGCTGCAATAGAGTCGCTTGTCCATGACCGAAGACTGTCACCATGACGGTCGAGGTGATGAAGAACACGATTGCCACAGGCCGCAAGCTGAACCGTTCGCAGAGCAGTCCGAGCACCACTCCGCCGGTCGCTCCGCCCACATTCGCCCAAACCAGGACGCCTGCCGCCGACGCGGCGGCAAACCCCATGTCGACGACGATCTTCGGCACCCATTTCAAGATGAAATAGAAGGTGATGACGTGGAAGGAGTAAATCGCCGTCAAGGTGAGCGTTCTGCGCCAAAGTCCAGCGGCGAAGAGATCCATGATCGGCACCGGGCTGGCACGCGTGCTGCGCGCCGGCAGGGCAGCGATCGGCCGGTGGCCGATGCGGCGCAGGCTGCGATTGATCCTGGCGAGCGCGCCTGCCGGCTGGCGCTCGCACAACCAGGCGACGGATTCGGGAACACCAAATAGGATGGCTGGAATCAGCATCCCGCTCATGCCGGCGCCAAGAGCGAAAACGCTGCGCCATCCGTGTCGCACGAGCAGATGCGCGGCGATCGTACCACCGGCGACGGCGCCCAGGGGATAGCCGACGACCATCAAGGAAATTGCCAGGTTGCGATTCTTCGCATTGGCGAACTCGCTGGCGACGGCATTGGTTGCCGCCAGCATTCCACCAATACCGAGCCCCGTCAGGACTCGCCAGGCGCAGAGTTGATAAACCGAGGTCGATGTGGTGACGATGCTCATGCCGAATGTCATGAGGATCAGGCACCAGAGCAGAGTTTGGCGCCGGCCCAGCCGATCGGCGATGTTACCGATCAGTATCGAACCGAGCGACATTCCCAACAGCTCCATCGACAAGACGATGCCCAACGCGCCGCGATCGACACTCCATTCCGTCGCAATGCCCGGGGATGCGAAACTGATCGACAGCACATCGAAGCCGTCCAGGGCGTTCAGTGCGATGGTCACGGCAACAACGAAGATTTGCATCGTCGTCATCGGGCCGTCGGCGATCGCCTGTCGTGGATCCGCGCTCAAGTTACCCTCAAGCCGGGGAAAGAGTGATGGTGAGTTTGTACATTTTTCCAGCCTGCCGCACTGCATTGTAGACGTGCGGACGCCCAACATAGAAGCGTCAGCCTGTGTGGGATACCGAACGGTCGGCCGGGCGCAGGTGCGCCAAACTCCGGTTAGTTTCGTTCGACCTTGGAGGCAGCCGCGCCGGGGTGGTCATGGCTTACGGCCGTGGAGGGGAGCCTAGAAACACTGGGAGGATCACTATGCTGAACTTGCCGATCGGATCAGAAAACCGCTGGGGGGCGAGAGTCAGGGTCGAGGTGCCGGTGGAGCTGATCCAAGAGGGTCGCGACGCAACGAGGGCCTTCCTCACCAACCTCAGTTTGAGCGGCGCATTCTTGAGGTCCGTCCATGATTTGCGCTTGAATGCGTTGATCGGGGTGCGCATCGAGCCACCTGCGCGATCGGCGGATGCCTACGTGTTGAAGGCGTGGGTGTCACGCAAGTCGACGCACGGTTTCGGCATCGAATGGCGTGAGTTCGCGCCGGCGATCGTGAAAGAACTGCTGCGCTCGCCGTCAGCCGTCGCTAATTCGGTGAGCCGGCCCTAGCTACTGAATCCAAGCTCGACGGTGGTATGCTCCGTGGTATGGCGAACCGGGGGGTATCATGGTCGAAACGCATCCGTTGATCATCGGCGGCCGGGCTCGCGCGAGCGATGCTTTCTTCGAGCGCCGCGATCCGGTGACCGGTGAAGTCGCCACCCGCGCGGCCGCGGCGACGGTTGCGGAGGCAACGGCCGCAGGCGACGCAGCAGCTGCGGCATTCCCGGCCTGGAGTGCCCGAGGCCCGAACGATCGCCGCAGCATGCTGATGAATGCGGCGGTTGCGATGGAGGCGAAAGCCGGTCAATTCATCGCCGCGATGATGAGCGAAATCGGCGCGACCGAGGGCTGGGCGCGATTTAATCTCGGTCTTGCCCTCTCGATGATTCGTGAAGCGGCTGCGTTGACCACACAAATCATCGGCGAGGTCATCCCCTCCGACAAACCCGGTTGTTTGGCGCTCGCGGTTCGTGAACCGGCGGGCGTGGTGCTCGGCATCGCGCCGTGGAATGCGCCGATCATTCTGGCGGTGCGCGCGATTGTTACGCCGCTCGCCTGCGGTAACACGGTCATTCTCAAGGCGTCGGAACTCTGCCCGCGCACCCACGGCCTCATCATCGAGGCTTTCGTCGAGTCGGGTTTCACGGACGGAATCGTCAATCTGGTGACGAATGCGCCCGATCAGGCGGCGGCAGTCGTCGGTGCGCTGATCGATCATCCGGCGGTTCGGCGCATCAATTTCACCGGATCGACGCAGGTTGGCCGAGTCGTCGCCGTACGCGCCGCGCAGAACTTGAAGCCCGTCTTGCTGGAACTCGGCGGTAAGGCACCATTGCTCGTGCTCGACGATGCCGATCTCGACGAGGCGGTCAAGGCCGCGGCCTTCGGCGCGTTCATGAATCAGGGTCAGATCTGCATGTCGACCGAACGCATCATCGTGGTGGAGTCGGTGGCGGCCGCGTTCGTGGAAAAATTTGGACGGAAGGTGGCGACGATGGCAGTCGGCGACCCGCGTCTCGGCAAGACGCCGCTGGGCGCGGTCGTCGACTTGAAAACGGTGCGCCATGTCGAGGCTCTCGTCGCCGATGCGCTCGCCCAAGGGGCCGTGAAGATCAATGGTGGCGAGGCGAGTGGCGTGCTGATGCCGGCCACCGTCATCGATCAGGTCACGCCCACCATGAAACTGTTTCGCGAGGAAAGCTTCGGTCCGGTGGTGGCGGTGATCCGCGCCCGGGACGAAGAGCATGCAATCGCGCTGGCGAACGAAACGATCTATGGGCTCTCGTCGGCCGTCTTTACGCGCGATGCCGCCCGCGGCTTGCGCGTGGCGAAGCGGATCAAGTCCGGAATCTGCCATGTCAATGGCCCGACGGTGCATGATGAGGCACAGATGCCGTTCGGCGGCACCCTGGCGTCGGGTTATGGCCGCTTTGGCGGCAAAGCCGGCATCGATGCCTTCACCGAACTGCGTTGGATAACGATCGAAACCCAGCCGGGTCACTTTCCGATCTGAACAGGGCTGTCACCCGGTGGGGGTCCTGCGGCTTGAGCCAGCGACACGAACGAGTCGCCGTGGTGGAAATCGGGGTTCGCGGCGGGGTGGCAGCACGCCCAATAACTTTTTCGGCCGACCTCATCCTCGACGATCACTGCCGCGTTGAGCTTGATGCGCGGCGACAGCAGATCGATGTTGCCAAGCCACCTGGCTTGCGAATGCAGACGTAACTCGTCGGTGAGACGAGCCACAGGTTCGACTTGAACCTCGATCCCGTCGAGTTGCGACCGCCCGCGGCGGTAGCCATCGAAGCGGTACGCGGCCCAATCTCGCGAAGGCGAGAAATTCAGCTCCAGGTAGCCTCCGTCGACGGCGATGAAGAGCTCACAGCAGGTTTCGTTCCACAAACCATCTCGGCGGCAGGGGATGTCTGTGTTGGCGGGCAACTTGACCGCAGCGATGCCACCACGCAGGCAAAATGTCACATCCAAGCGGCCATTCGACAACCACCCTGCCAGGGCTGCCGAGCGCAAGGGGCCGGGCCCATGCGCCGGATGCGCGGCGAGCGACAAGGCAAAATGACGACTGACTGAGCGCATCACGGAGTGGCTACGCGAGTCGCAGCAGGATGGGTTTCATGGGCCGCAAGGAGGCGCGCGCATGATCGCCGGGCTATTCGCCGGCTTGATCCATGCGGTCCGCCAGAACATGAACCTGCGCGGAGACCGTCACCGGGTAAGGGTCATATGCGCCGCTCAACTCATGCAGCGCTGCTGGCAGCCGCATGACCGAGACCCGGCAGTGGTCCCGACTCTCGGCCAGGCTCGGCAGCGGAGCGACTCGCCGCCCATCGCGCATGACTTCGTGCAGGAGCGGCGTACCAGGTGCCGTCTCATCGGCCAGGGCAATCGTGTCGCGGGCGTCAACGCCGCCGGCGTCACGCTCGCGGAAGATTTGTTTGGCGCCAGGCCACGTCTCCTTTCCGAGCGAACGCTTGCGCCGCGGCTTGCCGGCATACTCTTCGAGTTTGTAGACCATGTCCAACGAGGGAACATCCTCGGAGCAGTCCAGCCGTGTACCGACACCGAATCCCGCAACGGGTGCCTTCGCCTCGAGCAAGGCGGCGATCTGCAGCTCATCGAGACCGCCGCTCAAGGTGATTTCTATTTCCGGACAATCACCGGCATCGAGAATGTGTCGGACCCGGTGGGATCTCTCGACGAGATCACCGCTGTCGATGCGCACCGCGTGGATCTGACCGGGCGAGCCTGCGGCCTTCAGTTCGCGGGCGAGCGCCACGACGCGGCGCGCGCCCCGCTCGGCATCGTAGGTGTCGATGAGCACCGTCGTCGGTTGTCCGGTTGCCGATACAAAGCGGCGCAGCGCCGCCTCCTCGCTGTCGTGGGCCTGAATGAACGAGTGCGCCATCGTTCCTGCGACCGGAATTGCGAACTGCCGGCCGGCCTCAACGGTGGCGGTACCATCGAAGCCGGCCAGATAGGCGGCACGGGCCGCGAACACGGCGGCTTCGGCACCGTGGGCACGCCGCATGCCGAAGTCGAGCAGCCGCGTGCCACGCGCGGCCGATACGCAGCGTGCCGCCTTGCTCGCGATCATGGATTGAAAGTGCATCAGGTTGATGATGCGGCTCTCGACGAGCTGCGCTTCCAAGATAGGCGCCGTGATTCGCAAAATCGGTTCTTGAGCGAAATAGGGGGTGCCTTCGGACATGGCATGCACCGTGCCCGTGAAGCGCAGCGTGGCGAGGTAGTCGATGAAGGTCGACGGAAACAGCCCAAGGCCTTCGAGGTATTGCAAATCTGCCGAGGTAAAGTGCAGAGATTCCAGATACTCGAGCACCTGCGAAAGGCCGGCCGTGATGAGGAATCGTCGCTCGGGAGGGAGTCGGCGCACGAACAACTCGAACACGGCGATGTCACGCATCCCCAAGTCGTGATAGGCGCGCGCCATGGTCAGCTCGTACAGATCGGTGAGCAACGCCGATGCATTTGACATTGGGTGAGTGTATCCCATCTCCAGTCGTCGCGATTCCGATTGTCCGCATGCCCACCGCGCGACGCTCGGGAGCCTCTGGATTTCCTTCCAAGGCCCCGATTGCGCTAAAATACGTGTACGGTCCAACGTCCATGCATGCTTCAGTCTCATCGGCTCAACTCCCCAAGCACGCCGCCTATGCGGAACTCAGCGGGCAATTGAAAGCGCTTTGCGCCGGCGAGCGGAGTGGACTTGCCAATGCGGCGAATCTCTCGGCTCTGCTTTTCCATTCGCTACCCGACATCAACTGGGTGGGGTTTTATTTCCTGGAGGCGGGCGAACTCGTCCTGGGTCCTTTTCAGGGTAACGTGGCTTGCGTGCGGATTGCACTTGGACGCGGCGTCTGCGGGACCGCGGCGGCTCGGCGCGAAACGGTGGTGGTTGCCGATGTCCATGCTTTCCCAGGGCATATCGCCTGCGATGCGGCGTCCCGGTCGGAAATCGTGGTGCCGCTCATTCACGGTGAAAGACTCTACGGTGTACTCGACCTGGACAGCCCGCGGTTGGCCCGCTTCGATGCCGAGGACGCCGCGGGCCTCGGCGAGCTGACGCGATCCTTGCTCGAATTCTCCGACTTCCGCTGGTTGGCCGACCCTTGAAGCCGTAGGCGCGAGAGTCGGCGGTGCGCGTTACCGTGTCATCCCTGTAATTTTACCGGGCGACTCCCGGTCTGCTGCATGAACTTAAGTGGCGGAGCAATCATGATCGTCGTGCTGTTGGTGTTTCTGGGCGGAGTGCTGACCATATTGAGTCCGTGCATTTTGCCGGTGCTGCCTTTTGTGTTCGCGCGCTCGGAGCAAAGGTTTCTGAGCAGTGGATTGCCGCTGCTCGGCGGCATGGCGGTGACCTTCGCGGGAATTGCATCCCTGGCGGCGGTCGGTGGCTCGTGGGCGGTGCGCGTCAACCAATACGGACGCGTGATCGCGTTGGTATTGCTCATTGCATTCGCTGCGACTCTGTTGTCGAGAACGCTCGCGGACCGTCTCTCGCGGCCGTTTGTGGCACTCGGCAACCGGTTGATGCCGCAGACGCCGAGCGGCACGCCGCGTGCCGGCGTCCTCCCGGCGTTGTTGCTCGGAGTCGCCACGGGGCTGTTGTGGGCGCCGTGCGCCGGGCCGATCTTGGGCCTGGTACTGACCGGCGCTGCGATCTCCGGCCCGAATGCGCGCACGACCGTGTTGCTTTTCGCCTACGCCGGCGGCGCGGCAACCTCGCTGGCGATCGCCATCCTCGCCGGCGGCCGCGTCTTTGCGGTACTCAAGAAATCGCTTGGATTAGGGGAATGGATTCGTCGGTCACTCGGTGTGGCGGTGTTGTTCGCCGTGCTCGCCATCGTGCTCGGCTGGGACAGTTCGGTGCTCACGCGATTGTCATCGGCTGGGACGAATCGCTGGGAACAGTCATTGATCGAACGGCTCCAGCCGAGTGCCCAAGCCGCTCTGCCCGGCGCAGCGGCCGTGGCGCGGCCTAGCCCTCTGGCAATGCTCGGCGGCGCAACGGCCTGGTTGAATTCACCACCGTTGACCGCCGCAGAGCTGCGCGGAAAAGTCGTCCTGGTCGATTTCTGGACCTATTCGTGCATCAATTGCCTGCGGACGTTGCCCTATGTGGAAGGCTGGTACGCGAAATATCGAGATCACGGTCTCGTCGTGATCGGAGTGCATTCACCGGAGTTCGCCTTCGAGCGCAATATCGATAACGTACGTCAGGCCGTCCACGATCTTGGCGTGGTTTATCCGGTGCCCCTCGACAACCAATTCACGATCTGGAAAGGGTTCAACAACCAATTCTGGCCCGCACACTACGTCATCGATGCGACCGGTAAGCTCCGCGGTCAGCACGAAGGCGAGGGCGATTACGCCGAATCCGAGCGTGAAATCCGTGAGCTGTTGACGGAAGCCGGTTACAAGGATCTTCCGCCCGCGGGGGTGGCGCCCCCTGTCGGGGGCGTACAAGCGGCTGCTGACCTGGCCGATGACCAGTCGCCTGAGACTTATATCGGTTACCGCCGAGCGGAGCACTTCAGTTCGCCCGGTGGATTCGTCCGGAATGAGCCCAAGCCCTATGCGGTTCCGCCGATGTTGGATGTGAATGAATGGGCGCTGGGCGGGACGTGGACCGTTGATCCGGAAAAGGCCACCCTGCAAGCCACGCCCGGCAGGATCGCCTATGGCTTTTCCGCGCGCGACTTGCATCTCGTGCTGGGTCCCGGCGCTGAAGGCAAACCCGTGCGATTCCGCGTGCTGCTCGATGGCCGCGCGCCGGGAGTGAATCATGGTGCCGATATCGATGCCGACGGCAATGGCACGGTTACCGAACAAAGACTGTATCAGCTGATCCGGCAATCCAGCCCGGTCGGTCCGCATGTATTTTCCATCGAGTTCCTGGACGATCCTGTGCAAGCTTATGCATTCACGTTTGGCTGACCGGGCGCCGGGAGCCCGGCCAATTTTCGACGTATCCTCAACATCGTAGGCCTACTCATGAAACATCTCATCGATCAACCCAACAACACTCGGCGAGCCTTTATCGGCTTGGGCGCGGCCGCGCTCACCGGTGTCTTCGTCGGGCATAGCAGACTGAAGGCGGCGACCGGCGCGGCGAGCGGGCCGGCGGCGACGAACGTCACCATCGAGACCTTCTCGGCCGCCGGGATCAGTACGGGTACGGTTCAACTGCCAAAAGTGGTCAAGACCGATCGAGAGTGGCGGGCGCAACTCTCGTCGCTCGCGTATGAAGTGACGCGCCAAGAGGGCACCGAGGCGCCCTTCACGGGCCAGTACGCGAGCAATCACGCCGATGGGTTGTATCGCTGCATTTGCTGCGACACCGCTCTGTACGATTCAAGAACCAAGTACGAGTCGGGCACCGGTTGGCCAAGTTTTTGGCAGTCGATTTCGCCCAAAAACGTGTTGAAGAGCTCGGATTCGAGTTTCGGAATGCAGCGGGATGCGATTTCTTGTCGACTGTGTGATGCCCATCTGGGCCATGTGTTCGACGATGGACCGCGTCCTACGGGCTTGCGCTATTGCATGAATTCTGTTGCTCTGAACTTTGTGGCTCGGACGTGAGGCGCCTCGCGGCAGCGGCCAACCGAACTATTGGAGGTCTTGAGTGGAGCCGATTGCAGCATCGTTGGTGAAGGCGCAGGCGACGGCGGAAGCGTTGTTTGCCGCCGTGGTCGACGAGGGACTCATCCAGGCGGGCAAGCTCGAGAGCGAGCTCAACCTTGAGATCCATAAGTTGGCGAAATCCCGGTTTGGACTGCGCCGCCATTGGCACCGGCGCATCGTGCGGTCGGGAGCGAACACCCTGCTCACCTATCATGATGATCCCGAAGACCGGTCCATCGGTGCCGATGATCTCGTCTATCTCGACTTCGGACCCGTGTTCGACGAATGGGAGGCGGATTTTGGTCGAACCTATGCGCTCGGCGCTGATCCGACCAAGCATCGTTTGGTGGCCGATCTAGCAGTTGCCTTCCACAAGGGCAGGGAGTTGTTCGAAGGCACGCCTGATCTCACCGCCGGTGAGCTGTATGATTATGTCCAAGAGCTCGCGGGCGCAGCGGGATGGGAGTTCGGAGCACCCACGGCCGGCCATTTAATCGGGCAGTTTCCGCACGAGCGGGCGCCCGGAGACAGCAAGCGATTTTCGATTCGCCACGGTAATCCCTTGCGCCTGCGTGAACCCGATGCCAACGGACGGATCCGGCATTGGATACTTGAAATTCATTTCGTTGATCGCGCCCGCCAATTCGGCGGGTTCTTCGAGCAATTGTTGACGGCTTGAAGAACGCCGACGCTTGAGTCTGCTGCGCTCCCCGGACAGCGGGAGCTCGCGTATGATAAAGATAGACATGGGCATCGATTTGCGAAAAGTTCTCCTTGGCTGCGCGACGCTTGGACTGGTGATTGCGCTGCTGCCGCTTGGCGGAAGGCAAACGGCTCAGGGTTATGTCGAAATGCCGTCCAGGCCCTATGGAATCGAGTCACGCGTCATACCCGATGCCTATCTACGTATGCCGCATCGCGCCGACGGCAAGATGCCATTACTGCTCTCACAAACCGGTGCATTCAAGGATGCCCGCGCGCTGGTCTATGCCGACGGCCTGATTCCTTACGACTTGATCGTGCCTTTTTGGTCGGATGGCGCGGTCAAGAGCCGCTGGGTCGCCGTGCCCAACGCCAAGGTGACATTTTCGAAGTCCGGCGAATGGCAGTTCCCCAAGGGTACCGTGTTCGTCAAGACGTTCGAACTGCCCGCGAGCGCGAAGAGTCCGCAGGATAAGCGCCGCTTGGAGACCCGGCTGCTGGTGTTGGATGAGGATGGCGGTGTCTATGGAGTGGATTACAAGTGGCGCGCCGACAACAGCGATGCCGATCTCCTTAGCGCCGGCATGAGCGAGGACGTTGTGGTCGACATGCCATCCGGCGAGCGGCACGCGCAGACCTGGTACTACCCCAGCCGACAAGATTGTGTCACCTGTCACAACGCACGCGCCGGCGGCGTTCTCGGGACAAAAACACGCCAGCTGAATCATGATTTCGCCTATGGGTCGGGCATCGTGGACAATGAACTTCGGGTGTGGAACCACTTAGGTTTGTTCGATACGAGCCTCAATGAGAACGAATTGAACGACCTGCCCCGATTGGCGGCAACAGCCGATCCGTCGCGAAGCGTTGAAGATCGAGCACGGTCCTATCTGGATGCCAATTGTTCCCATTGTCACCAGCCCGGCGGGACAGTCGCGAATTTTGATGCGCGTTTCGACACGCCCCTCGAGCAACAACAACTGGTCAATGGTCCGGTCTTGATCGATCAGGGCATCGACAAGCCGCGGATCATTGCGCCGCACGACATCTGGCGGTCCATCGCTTATATGCGCATCAACACCACCGGGGATATCCGAATGCCACCGCTGGCGCGCAACACCATCGATCCGTCCGGCGTCGCCGTGCTGAACGAATGGATCATGAGCATGCCGGGACGCGACGTGCTCAACCCGCCGGACATCTCGCCGGCCGGCGGCACCTATGACGCCGCCGTCGAGGTCACGTTGAGCGAACCGGAGGCCGGAGCGGAGGTGCGGTATACGTTGGATGGAACCGTGCCGGGTCCCACGGACCTACTCTACGACAAACCGATCAAACTGACGGGTCCGACCGTCATCCGCACGCGCGCCTACAAGGAAGGTTTCACACGCAGCATCATCAGCCAGGAAGTCTTCGTCGTCGGCAAGTCGTCCTGATACCTCGAGACAGCGCGGTGCCGATCGACGATGCGCAGCCACTCAGGGCTGCGTGGGGACGATGACGAGCCCCCAGGGGCTGCTGCCGCCCTTGACCCGCGCTACTTCCTTGTCGGTGGCGAGATCAACGACTGAGATGTCGTTCGACGGGCCATTCGCGGCATAAAGAAGCTTTCCATCTGGCGAGATGGCGATTCCCCAAGGCCGTGCGCCCACCTTGATGGTGTCGAGCAATTCATAGGTATGGCTGTCGATGACCGACACGGTGCCGGCGCGTCCATTGCTGAGATAGACCTTCTTGCCGTCAGGAGACACCTTGACGCGCATCGGCCGCGAACCTGCGGGCAATTGCAGGGTTTTCAAAACCTGGTGCTGGGCGGTATCGATGATGTTGAGTTGACCCAAGGACTCCGAGGGAACGAAGCCGATCCGGCCATCCGGCATGAAGGCGACACTGCGTGGCCTGCCTTCGACCTTGAAGTGGGCGGCGACGCTGTAGGACGTCGTGTCGATCTCGAAGACGTCGCCGCCGGCTTCGCAGGTGATATAGAAATATTTTCCATCCGGCGTCGTCGTCACACCCTCGGGTTCCTGGCCGACGGGGATGATGTGCTCGAGTTTTTGTGCGGCGATGTTGATGACGGTGGCGGACTTGGTGTCTTCATTCGATATATAGATCTGCGCTCCATTCTTGCTGAGATCGAACTCCTCCGGGTCGGAGCCGGCGCTCAGCTTGCGAGTGAATGTCTTGCCGGCCACATCAACGACGGCGATACCGTCCGCCGACTTGTCGGCGCCCACATCGTCGTCATCATCCGCCTGGTTCTTCTTCAGGATGGGGTTGCCATGCGCGTCGATTTCGGGCGGTCCGGACAGCGGCGTGCCGCTCACGGCGACATAGACCGTCTTGCCATCCGGACTCACGTGGATGCCGCGCGGCCGCTTGCCAACCGGAATGGTGGCAAGCACATCATGGGTTCCACCGTCGATCACGGTGATATCGCCGGACTTTTCGTTGGTCACGTAGACCTGATAGGTCGATGCGCCGACCGCCGCCACGGGGATCATATAAAGGCCGCCGATCATCAGCGCCAGGCGTTTAATCAGCAGAGAATCGCGGACCGACGGCGCCATAAAATCATTACCTCCCCAGAACCTATCTGTCGGCCGGCAGTATACATGGGGGCAACTCACCGGTTGAATGCCGATCGATCAATCCTTGCCGACGTATACGTATTGAAGGTAGCCATGATTGATGGCCACCTTGTCGTACAGGCCTCTGGCGACGACGTTGGTCTCATGGGTCAGCCAGTAGGGCGCACTCGCGCCAGCGGACTGGGCGGCAGTGGCAACAGCCGCGATGAGTTGCCGGGCGCAGCCCCTGCCGCGACACGCGGCGTCCACGTACAGATCTTGTAGGTAACAAGCCCGTGCCGTTGCCCACGTATCCTCGTGGTAAAGAAAATGACATATGCCGATGAGACGGTCGGCGGCGTCGTGCGCGCCAAAGCCATAGATCCGCCCATCGTTGAGACGCTCCCAAGTCGACGCCGTGGCATCGGCCGGCAGATTAACGCCGTAGAACACTTGATACTCCAACCAAAGCTGTTCCCAGCGCGGGCGTTCAGAGCGTTGAAGGGGACTGATATGCATGACCCAACATCCTCCTGGGGCTGGAATTTATCACGGCCATCAACCAGGGGTTCCTCGAGTTGCGCGGTGTGCGGTGCAACTGGGATAGAGGGCAGCGAGTCGGCGAGTCACACCGTTGGTCCAGCCAAAGCCGTCCTGAGTCGGATATTCGCCGCCGCTGCCGCGGCCCGGATCGACGACGTCGTATTTCTCGACGAGCTTGCCGGTTTCCTGATAGTAAGCCGACACGGTCGCCAGCCATCGGCAGCCGATCGCCTCGGCGAGCGAGTCCTGGTGATAACGACGCAAGCCCTCGACCGCGATCCATTGCAAGGGCGCCCAGCCATTGGGCCAGTCCCATTGTTGTCCCGTCGCGAGCGTGGTCGTGACCAGACCGCCCGGTTCGAGCAGATCAGTGACCACCCGGCCGGCGACCCGTCGGGCCTGTTCGGGCGTGCTCAAGCCGATGAAGAGCGGATAGAGCGATGCGGCCGTCATGGTCCCACCTTGCGCGCGGCGCGAGAGGTGATAATCGACGAACGCAGCCGCGGTGTCGCTCCAGAGGTAGCGATTGATCGACGCCCGCCGTCCGGCTGCTCTGGCGGCGAACACGCGTGCGCAGCGTCTCTCGCCGCGGCGCTCGCAACCGGCTTGGATTGCGGCCTCGAGCCCGAACATCAGGCTGTTGAGGTCGATCGGCACGATATCAGTGGTCTCGATGGTCGTGAGGTTGGTCGAGTCGCCGAACCAGCGGGAACTGAAATCCCAGCCGCTTTCGGCGGCAGCGCGGATGTCTCGATATACCGCCTCGGCCGGCAGGTCCGCGGCCTGCCGCGCCAAAGCGACGTCTTGGCGATAGGATTCGTCGCGCGGCGTGTCACGCTCATCCCAATATCGATTGAGTAGGGATCCGTCGGGCATGGCGACCACCCGGAGTCTGGCGTCGCCTGCTTGCAGCCCCGGCGCACCCTTCATCCAAAAGTCGTATTCGCGCCGCAGTTCGGGTAAATAGTGCGCGTACGCGCGCGCCGGATCCGCGGCTCCGGACAATGCAACCATGGCAAAAAAGAAGGGCGGCTGCGAACGGCTGAGGTAGTAAGTACGGGCGCCGTTCGGCACATGCCCGTAACGATCGATGAGATACGCGAAATCCATGACCATGTCGGTCGCCAGGTCACCCCGGCCACCGGCTTCGAGCCCGAGCATGGTGAAGTAAGAATCCCAATAGTAGATCTCACGGAAGCGATCACCGGGAACCACGTAGGGTTTAGGCAATGGCAGCAGCGAGTCGTAGGGCGGAACGTCGGGGGTGTTGCGGGTCAGTTGTTGCCACAGGCCGTCAATGTGTGTCAGCAGGGGCGCCCGCTCAGGCGCCGCCGCCGCTATCTTCACCGGTGCGGGCAGCAGGAAGTGTTCATCGACGAACCGCCGCAGTTCAGCGGCCGACGCGGGATGGGCGGCGTGATACTGCGCGAGAATGTCGCCCGGAGCGGATGTGGGCACGGCGTCGGGAAACAGCTTGCCATCGGCGAAAAGCGGGGCGGTCTGCACCGCGACGAACAAGTCCTGGAACAACACCTGGGGTGGATCTGGGTAGGCGCTCGCCGCGTCGCCGGCCCGCGCAAGCCGCGGTGCGGGAGCCATGACGGCGAGCGCCAGCGTTGCCAGCGCAATGCCAAGCCTCGAAGGTGGCCGCCGGCTACTTCGTGGCTTCGGAATACGAAGTTACGCCCCAGCCGTAGCCGAGAATTCGCCAGAGGATTTCGCCGCTGGCCGCGATTCTCCGCTCGAGCACGAACGCCCACGCGCCGTGTTCATCGAACCGTCGCCCTTGATCGAGTCCGGTCCAACGCGTGGGCAGAGAAAAATAGGCCCGATCACCCACTTCAGCGAAGTCATGCGCCTCGCCGAAGCTGGCGGACAGCTCGCTAAGGTCCTGAGCATGCGCGCGAAATCCCGCTTCCCAGTCGAGGGCCGCATGGGGACCACAGAACATGAAGGGCGCGAAGTTCTCGATGATGCACAGACCTTGGAGCGCGAACATCGTCGGATGCTGGCCCGGGGTCAGGGTGCTCATGAAGGACGCCAACTGTTGGACGGGCAACATCATGGCCGCACTCGGTTGAGGTTCGGCACGGACCAGACTGGACCCCAATGTCAGCAAGGAAAATATGAACAGCGGTAGCCGCAAATGCAACTCTGACGAAATCGAAACCCAATGCGAACATCATCTCACAGCAAGAATCTTCATGCATCCGCCGCGGGATCGTAAGTGAGCAGCAGTCGGTCGCTCACCTCATGCGCCTCGAGGGTGCGTCCATCCATCTGAAAGCGCTTCAGCATCGAACGGCCGATGGCGATGAAGGCTTCGTGCTCGAACAATCCCGGTGGTATGCGCACATCGCAGAGCGTGCGGCCCGATCGCTTGGTACCGTCGATGCTCAACACCACCCGCGCGCCGCGCGCCTTGCACGCAGCGATCTCGTCGAACAGCCGGGCCAACGAAAAGGTTTGTGCGCCGTAGAGGATTCGTTGCGTGTCCTGATAGGGCGGGTCGCAATAGATCAAGTCATTGCGGCCCGCCTGACTCATCGCCAGGGCAAAATCGAGCTCACGAAATTGGCAGCCGAGCGTACGCTCATGCCAGAGGTCTACCCGCGTCGCGAAATGTACGGGCGGCATCGGCCTATGGATTCCCACCGGCGTGCTCATATGACCGTCGCGGCGTCTGAACCGAACCACCCCGCCGTAGCAGGCGCGGCAGAGGAAAACGAGGTCGGCGCCGTTCGGCCGCGAATTGAAATCGGCGAGAATGCGTTGGTAGGCCTCGCGCTTGCCGATTTTCGTCATCAAGGCGTGTCGCTCGGCATAGTCCGCCTTGAGCCCCTCTTTGTCATGTCGCAGTCGCTGCCAGATCTGCATCAAGGGCGGGTAATGATCGCTCGCCATGGCGCGCGTCGGCGCGAGCACGCCCAAGACCCCGCCGCTGCCGAGGAAGGGCTCGAAGTACGTGGCGAATCGTTGCGGAAAATAGCTGATGATGGCATTTGCCCGCGGCTGCTTGTTGCCGATCCATTTCAGAAGCTGTGAACGGAAGGCCGGAGGCGATGCGTGTTGGACGGCCCGTTGAATGATTATGACAAGTTCACCTGCGAGTTACGGGGTTCTGATGGGTGCGACGGCTCGTTTCCGGTATGTTATCAAGGGTTTTGGCGCCCTGGCGCGAGCCCCAGGGCGGAGCGTTTCATGTATCATTAAGCGGTCAACCTTAAGGAGTTTGATTATGAAATGGGAAACCCCTGCTGCCATCGATTTCCGCTTCGGCATGGAAATCACGATGTACATCGCCAATCGCTAAGAAGGCGACAGGATGCGCCCTCTCGTGGGGCGCATTTCTTTCGACGTGAGAATTCGTGTGCTGGGATCGGCTGCCGGTGGCGGCTTTCCCCAATGGAATTGTAATTGCAGCAACTGCGCCCGGCTTCGAGCGGGGACTTTCCAAGGGTCTGCACGAACGCAGTCCTCCATTGCGGTCACCGGCGGCCTGAGTGCGGAATGGGTGCTCGTGAATGCGTCGCCGGACATTCTTGCGCAATTGCAGGCGACCCCCGAACTGCAGCCCAATCGTGGTTTACGTGACACCGGTATCGGCGCCATCGTGCTGGTTGACGGTCAGGTCGATCACACCACCGGTCTTTATATGCTGCGCGAAGCGCAGCGCCCATGGCCGCTGTGGTGTACCGACAGCACCTACGCGGATTTGACTGAAGGTAACCCGGTCCTGGGTGTACTCGGTCATTTTTGCGGCGTCGACCGACGCCCGATCGAGTTGTGCCGCGACTTCACCGTGGAGCCCGTGGCGGGGGTGCGCTGGCGGGCGTTGCCGGTGGCGAGCAAGCCGGCTCCCTATTCACCGAACCGTGAACGGCCGGTGAGCGGTGACAACCTGGCGCTGGTGATTACCGATGCGGTCAGCGGCAAGAGTCTGGTGTACGCGCCGGGTCTGGCCGTGGTCGATGACGTTCTGTGGGAGGCGATGCAAGCGGCCGCCTGCGTGATGGTCGATGGGACTTTCTGGACCGACGATGAAATGGTCCGTCTCGGAGTCTCCCGCAAACATGCGCGGGACATCGGGCACTTGCCGCAAAGCGGCGCGGGCGGGATGCTCGAGTGGCTTGAGCGATTGCCGCCGCACACACGGCGGATCTTGATCCACATCAATAATACCAATCCCATACTGGACGAAGCGTCACCCGAGGCAGCCGAACTCGTACGGCGCGGCGTCGAGACGGCCCGGGATGGCATGGAGATCATGCTGTGACCGAGATGCGTGCTTGGACGCCTGAGGAATTCGAGGCGCAGTTGCAGGCGCAGGGCAGCGCGTATCACATCCATCATCCGTACAACATCATGCTCAACCGCGGCGCGGCCACGCCCGCGCAAATCCGGGCGTGGGTGGCGAACCGTTTCTATTACCAGATCAGCATCCCGATCAAGGATGCCGCCATTCTTGCCAACTGCCCGGATCGGGCGGTTCGGCGAAATTGGGTGCAGCGCATTCTCGATCACGATGGTCACGGTGATGACCCGGGCGGCATCGAGTCCTGGTTGCGCCTCGGCGAGGCCGTGGGTCTCGAGCGCGCAAAGATCGAAGATCTGTCGATGGTGCTGCCGGGAGTGCGCTTCGCCGTCGATGCCTATGTGAATTTCGCCCGGCGCGCGCCGTGGCAGGAAGCCGTATGTTCCTCGCTCACCGAGTTGTTTGCGCCGGAAATCCACAAACAGAGGCTGGCCGGCTGGCCGACCTTCTACCCATGGATCGACCCGGCGGGACTGCATTACTTTCAAAGCCGGGTGAGTCTGGCGCGCCGTGACGTCGAGTTCGGGCTTGCCTTCACGCTGAATCACTTCAATACGCGGGCGTTGCAGGAACGGGCTCTGGAGATCCTCAAGTTCAAGCTCGATGTGTTGTGGCAGATGAGCGATGCCATCGCGCTGCGTCACGGGGCATCGCCATGACGGCTGCAGTCGTCACCGCCGCGTCGACACCTGCGCTCAATCGACGCTTCCGATTGCAGTGGGAGGCGGCGCAAAACGCGCATGTCTTGTTGTATCCGGAGGGCATGATCAAACTCAACACCAGCGCCGGTGAGATCCTCAAACGGTGTGATGGACAGGCAACCGTCGCCGACATCACGGCGGCGCTCGAGACGGCCTTCGAGGCCACGGGGCTCGCCGGCGAGGTGATCGCCTTCCTGTCGATGGCGGTGGAGAAGCACTGGATCACGGTGCCGGCATGAGCGTCAACCGGGATTCGGCGCCTGCGCCCATGGCGACGCCCGGACCGCCTCTGTGGTTGCTGCTCGAACTGACCTATCGTTGTCCGCTGCATTGCGTGTTCTGCTACAACCCAACCGATTTCGCGCAAAGTGGACCGGAACTCCACACGGAGGAATGGTTGCGGGTGCTGGGCGAGGCCCGTGCGCTGGGGTCGGTGCAGCTGGGGTTGTCGGGTGGCGAGCCGCTGGCGCGGGATGATCTGGAGATCATCGTCGGCGAGGCCCACCGGCTCGGCTTTTATATCAATCTCATCACCTCGGGAGTCGGTCTCGATGAGAAGCGGATCGCGGCGCTCAAGACCGCCGGGCTCGATCACATCCAGCTCTCGTTTCAGGACAGTTCACGGCGGATGAATGACTTCCTGAGCAGCACCCGCACCTTCGATTTGAAGTCCAAGGTCGCCGCCCTCATCAAGCAGCACGATTACCCGATGGTCCTGAATGTGGTGCTGCACCGCTACAACATCGATCACGTGGAAGAGATTCTCACGATGGCCGACAAGCTCGGTGCCGAGTACGTCGAACTCGCCAATACCCAGTACTACGGATGGGCTTGGCAGAATCGCGAACAGCTGCTGCCGACCCGGCAGCAGATCGAGCGCGCCGAGGCGGTAACCCAGCGGTTTCGTGAACGCGTCGGTCGGCCGATGACCATTTATTTCGTGGTGCCCGACTATTTCGAGCGGCGCCCGAAACCGTGCATGAACGGTCTGGGCTCGATTTTCCTTACCGTCACGCCGGATGGAACAGCGCTGCCCTGCCACGCCGCCCGGATGTTGCCGGGGTTCGACTTTCCCAATGTGCGCACCATGCCGGTGACGAACATCTGGCGCGAGTCCGCTGCATTCACGCATTTTCGTGGTGACGCGTGGATGAAGGAGCCCTGCCGCAGCTGTCCGGAGAAAGGCCGTGATTTCGGCGGATGCAGGTGCCAGGCCTTCCTCATGACCGGTGATGCCGCGAACGCCGATCCGGTGTGCGAGTTGTCGCCCCACCACCACCTGGTGACCGAGGCGGTTAGCCGGGCCGAGGCGGTTGCCCAGGCCGAGGCGCATGCCGCCAAGGACCGTTCCGCAGCGGAGAAACCACTGCTGTTCCGTTCGCCCGAGAATTCTCGGCGGCTCAGTCGATGAACGTCTTCTCCTCGGCGTTCGTGGTCGCGCTCGGTGCCGAGACCGCGGTTCGCCTGTGGCTGGGGTCACGGCAGATCGCCGCGGTGCGCGCGCATCGCAGCGAGGTGCCTGCCGCCTTCGCCGGTGAGATCGCGCTCGTCGAGCAACAGAAAGCCGCCGATTACACCGTGGCCCGGGCGATGCTCTCCCGATGGGTGATGCTGGTCGAAGCGATCAGCAAGGCCGTGTTGACCGTTGGTGGAGGGTTGGCCGTGATCGAAAGGGCGTTGAGTCGTGTGGACTTCGGCGAGCCTTGGCGAGGCATGGTGCTGATTCTCTGCGTGTTCGGACTGCTGGGTGTGCTCGGCTTGCCGTTTTCCGTCTGGCGCACGTTTCGTCTCGAGGCACGTTTCGGCTTCAATCGGATCTCGCCCGCGCTGTTCGTCGTCGACGGCATCAAGGGGTTGGCCCTCAGCCTGTTGCTCGGCATTCCCTTGCTATATGCAATCTTGTCGCTGATGCAGCGAGCCGGGACCGCGTGGTGGGTCTGGGCCTGGTCGCTGTGGCTGGTCACCAACGTCGCGCTGACCTGGGCCGCGCCGAGATTCATTGCGCCTTTGTTCAATCGTTTTACGGCCATCACGGATCCGGCACTGAAAGACCGCATCGGAGCGTTGCTCGAGCGCTGCGGATTTGCCGCCGGCGGCGGCGTATTCATGATGGATGGCTCGCGCCGTTCCGCGCATGGCAACGCATACTTCACTGGCATCGGTCGCAACAAGCGCATCGTCTTCTTCGACACACTGCTCGCGCGCATGGAGATTGCGGAGGTTGAGGCGGTGCTCGCGCATGAGCTCGGACATTTCCGGCTGCGCCACGTCCGCCAGCGACTCATCACGTCCATGCTGGGAAGCCTGCTGGGGTTTGCGCTGCTCGGCTGGCTCGCCACCCAGCCCGGGTTTTACACCGCCTTCGGGGTTCCGGTCACCGCGGCAACGGCGTTGCTGCTGTTTTTTCTCACGCTGCCCGCCTTCAGTTTTTTTGCGACGCCGTTCGCAGCCTGGTGGTCGCGTCGACAAGAACTCGCCGCAGATGAGTTTGCCGCCGCCCATGCCAGCGCGGCGAATCTGATCGCCGCCCTCATCAAGCTTTATCGGGACAACGCCACGACACTGACGCCTGACGCGCTGCATTCGGCCTTTTACGACTCGCATCCCCCGGCCGTCGAGCGGATCCGCAAGCTGCGAGAGTTCGCGCATTGACGCGCGTTCGGGTCGACCGCCGCCGGGTGACACACCCCTAACTCTTGCCGACTCAGGCGGCGGCCCTATGCTCCGGTGCGGCATGCAACGCATGGGCGAGCACGTCCTCGATCTTCTCCGCCCAGACGAACTCGAGCCGGGCACGAACGCTCTCGGGGATGTCGTCCCAGTCGCGGCGATTTCTTGCCGGTAGAATGACCGTACGGATTCCCGCCCGGGCCGCGGCCACACATTTTTCCTTGATGCCGCCGACCGGCAGCACCACACCGCGCAAACTGATCTCACCGGTCATCGCCACATCGGGACGTACCGTCCGCTGGGATAAGAGTGATGCCAGTGAGGTCGCCATGGCCACTCCCGCGCTCGGCCCGTCCTTGGGGATTGCACCGGCCGGAACATGGATGTGCAGGTCGGCGTTGTCGAGCATGCCGGGCTCGATGCCCAACCGATCGGCCTGGGATTTTACCAGGGTGACCGCCGCCTGAGCGCTCTCCTTCATGACCTCGCCGAGTTGGCCGGTGAGTATGAGCTTGCCGCTGCCTTTGACCCGGCTCGTCTCAATGAACAGGATATCGCCGCCGGCCGGTGTCCAGGCCAGGCCGGTTGCCACCCCCGGTACGCTCGTGCGCAAGGCGACGTCATTTTCGAAACGTGCCGCGCCGAGCACGGCCTCGACCTCGGGCGCATCGAGCACGATGGAGGCGGTGGACCCCGAGGCGATGCTTACCGCGCTGTTGCGCAGGACCGCACCCAACTGCCGCTCGAGACCGCGGACCCCGGCTTCGCGAGTGTAGTCGACGATCAGCTTGCGCAGCGCCTCGTCGGTGATCGTCACCTGCTCGCTGGTCAAGCCGTTCGCCCGCAGTTGCCGTTTCAACAGATAGCGTCGTGCGATCTGCATCTTCTCCTCCTCGGTGTAGCCCGAGAGTTCGATGACCTCCATGCGATCGCGCAATGGGGCGGGAATCGCATCGAGCACATTCGCCGTGCCGATGAACAGCACCTTCGACAAGTCGAAGGGCACGTCCAGATAGTTGTCGCGGAAAGTATTGTTCTGTTCGGGGTCGAGGACTTCGAGCAGCGCCGAGAACGGATCGCCCTGGTGGCTGGCCGACAGCTTGTCGACTTCGTCGAGCATGAGCACGGGATTTCGCTTGCCGGACTTGCGCATCGCCTGCGCGATGTTGCCCGGCAATGAGCCTATGTAGGTACGGCGATGGCCGCGGATCTCCGCTTCATCGTGCACCCCACCCAGGCTGACCCGGCGGAATTCGAGGCCGAGGGCCTTGGCTATGCTCTGACCCAGCGAGGTCTTGCCGACGCCGGGTGGGCCGACGAAACAGAGGATCGGACTGCGACCCTCGGGATTGAGCTTACGTACCGCGAGGAATTCGAGAATGCGACGCTTTACTTTTTCCAGGCCGTAGTGGTCTTCGTTGAGAATTTCGCGCGCGCGCTCGATGTCGTGCTGCTCGGGATCGGTCTTAGACCAGGGCATTGCAATCAACCAATCGAGGTAGTTGCGGGTCATCGAGTATTCGGCGGCGCCGTCCGGCATGCGCTCCAGGCGGGCCAGCTCGCGCAAAGCCTGTTCCTCGGTTTCCGACGGCATGCCGGCGTCCTTGATGGCCTGTCTCAACTCCTCGATTTCCGCGCCGGACCGGTCGGTGTCGCCCAACTCCTTGTGAATTTGCCGCAGCCGTTCGCGCAGCACCGCTTCCCTCTGCCGCTCATCGAACGCCTCGCGGGCGCGCTCGTCGATTTGTCGCGACATCTTCAAAACATCAATACGCCGATTGAGCAGCGTCAGAATGCGGTCGAGCCGGTCCTTGAGGTTGAACGTGGCGAGCAGTTCCTGTTTCTCCGAGATCTTCAGGTCCATGAAACTCGCGACGATGTCCGCCAGCGATGAAATCGATTCGATGCTGCGAATCGCATTGGCGAGCTCGGCGGGGGCCTGGGGCAGCAACGAAATGGCCTCCATGGCCTTGTCGCGCAGATTGAGGCCGCGCGCTTCGATCTCGCGATCGAACACGGTCAGTTCATGGTGCGGCTCGATACGAGCGACGAAGAAGGGTTCCTCGCTGACGTAGTCGAGCACCGTGAACCGCTCTTCGCCCTGGCAAATCACATGATGCGTGCCGTCCGCGGCCGTCACGAAGCGCACGATCGAGGCAATGGTTCCGACGCGTTTCAAGGCGGTGGCATCGGCCTCATCGCCGGCGCCTTCATTCGGCAGCAGCAGTCCGACCCGGCGCTGAGTGCGCACTGCCTCCTGGGCGGCCGCGAGCGCCCGTCGGCCATGAACCGCGATGGGCAGCACGACGCCCGGGAATAACACCGGCTCACGAACCGGCAGCACGATGAGGACGTCTTCGGCCAAGGGCGCGGAGGGCCTTTGTAGCTCATCACTCATAGCGTTGACCCCGCGAGTCGCAAGAACAAGTAACCGTTTTCCAAGCGCGTCTCCAGCAAGCCATAGGTTCCGAGCGGCAGATCGATGCGACGGCGCATTCGACCATAAGGAATTTCCAGACGGACCACCTTCACGCCGACGGCAAAGCGCGGCGGTGGAACCTTGGCTTCGATCGACAGTCCCGAGTCAGAGAGATGGACCTCAATATCGTCCACGCGGACACCCGGCACCGCGACCACTACATGAATCTCGGATTCAAAGGTGAAAACATTGGCCGGCGGCTCCCACGCCGGCGCGGCGGAGGGGAGGGACAGCAATTCGAAGAAATGGCGATGCCGCCGCTCGGCTTCGTCGAGCAGCGCACACGCTTCCGCCCACATCCAGGATGGTCGCCGCTCCGCACTCATGTTGCACTTCCGTTGTCTTCCATTCGCAATCAGTGAGGGCATCTGGCCCTGAGTTCAAGGGTTCGAACGGCGGGTTGTCGTCCGCCGACGCGGCACGCGGATGGTCTAGAACCAGTTGTAATTGAAGCTGATGCTGACGCGCTCACCCTTGCCGACGTGGGTTACGACCTCATGACGCAACCAGCTCTCGAAGAGCACCAGCCGGCCGGCGACCGCCGGCAGCGTCACCCAGGCGCGGTTCGCGGCGCGTGCCCGCGCCCGTCGTGGCGGCGCCGCCATGAAGCGGTCGAGCCGTGGATCCTCGAATTTGATGCCGGGTGCTCCGGCGGGCACCTGCACGTAGTAGGTGCCGCTCAGCGTGGCGGCGGGATGAAGATGCAGCCCGTGGGTTGCGTGCTGCGCCATGATGTTGACCCAACAATCCGTCATCGCCAGTCGTCGGCCCACGAGGTCCCAGTCGACCGCCGCGGCGAACGCGTCGATGTGCACTTGCAGCTTCTGTTCCAACGCCGCGAAAGTCGGTGACAGCCGCTGCAGTCGATGCGCCGTGCCATACGAGGTGTAGCCGGCGGGGTAATTCTTCGCCGACCAGCGGCGACCTGCCGTGTCGTCGGCGCGCAGTTGCCGGCTCTCTGCGAGCAATTGGCGGTTCAATTTCCGGCTGCCCGAGCGTTGCAGCGCGGCCGTATAGATGTGCGTGGGGAAAAAAGTCTCGAGCGGCATTCCGCACAGATTAGCGGACGGCGCCTCTCGGCGGAGGATTCTTACGGCACGCCGGCCGAGCCCGCCGGCGCGCGCGCATCGGCGGCGACGTTGCGATGGTGCTGAAAGCCGTGTGGTCGAATCGCGGTTTAGTTAAGTGAATTTATGTCAATGTTGAGGACGGCGGAGGATTCGCTGGTCCACACTAGAAAGCACTCAGTCGTCTTCAGGGAGATCGGATGGGGCGTCGTGTCATGTCTTCGGGATTGATCGCGTTGGCGTCGGCCGTCGCGGCAGCGGCCACGGCGTTGGCCGTATCTGGCCTGAGCAGCAATCACCTCCATCCGCCGGTGGCGGCCGGCAAAGCGCCTCTGCATGCCTACGGCAGCCGCAGCGCTGCTCAGCGACAGGGCGGCAGCGCGAGTAAATTCGACGCGACCCTCGCCGAATTGGTGCGCAGCGCCGCCGAGGCGAGCGCCGCACATCCGCTTGCAGATCTGCATTCGCTGAGTCCGGGGGCGCGATTCAAGCTCGGCGCCGACGGCATCACCCCGCTGGTGGCGATCGATGCGGTCACGGTGGGTGATCCGCAGCAACTGAAGACGTCGTTGGCAGCGCTCGGCATGGAGCATATCGCGGTGTTCGCCAATGACGTGGGCGGCTGGCTGCCGGTGGCGCAACTCAATGCCGCCGCCGCGCGCGGCGAGGTGCATGCGATGCGCGCCGCCATGTCGCGGACCCGCACGGGTGCGGTCACCTCCCAAGGCGATTTCGTGCAGAACTCGGCTGCCGTGCGCGCAAGCGATGGAGTGACAGGCGCCGGTGTCACTGTCGGTGTGCTGTCCGACAGCTTCAACTGTTACGCCGTCTACGCCGCACCCGGCAGCGGCGTGCCGTCGGGGACGGGAAATTATGCAGGCTATGATTTTAATGGGTTTTCCGCCGACGCCGCGACCGATGAGTCCAGCGGCGACTTGCCGGCCACGGTGAATGTGCTCGAGGAAGCGCCCTGTCTCGACTATGACAAGCCGCTGCAGCCGCCTTTCAGCGATGAGGGCCGCGCCATGCTGCAGGTCGTGCACGACGTCGCGCCCGGCGCCGGCCTCGCGTTCTACACGGCCGAGGACAGTGAAGCCGATTTCGCCAGTGGGATCGGCGCGCTGGCGAAAGCCGGCGCCACGGTCATCGCCGATGATGTCGGCTACTTCGACGAACCCTTTTATCAGGACGGCATCGTCGCCCAGGCCATCGATTCGGTCGAGGCAGCTGGCGTCGCGTATTTCTCTGCGGCCGGTAATGACACGAACTCGGCGTACGAAAATACGGCTCCGTCATTCAGCACGGCGGGCAGCGGCGCCAACGCGAACGAGTTCTTGTTGAACGTCGACACCTCCGGAACGACCAACACCACGGCGTTGCCGGTGACCGTCGATGCCCTGGCTCCCGGGCAGCTGGTGGCCATCGTCGTCGAATGGGATCAGCCCTATGTGACCGGGGCGCCCCACAGCGGCGGCGCCACCAGCGAGCTCGATTTGTGCGTCACCGGAGCCACCGGGTATACGATTCAGAACGGGCTGAGCAACTCGAATGCCGACGTGACCTGTACCGGCCCGAATGCGCTGGGGCTGGATCCGGTCCAGGTGCTCATCATCGCCAATCCGGCGAACGCCACCACGTCGACGGCTAAGCAAACCATCAACGTGGTCGTGGGATTGGCTGGCGGCACGCCCAAACCCGGCCGGGTGAAGGTGGCGGTGCTGACCGATGGTCAGACGGACCCGCCGCTGACCACCTTCGCGACACCGAACGCCGCCAACAGCGCGACCATTCAGGGTCACCCGGGTGCGGCCGGCGCCATGGCCATCGGTGCGGCTTTTTACTTCGATACGCCGGCCTGCGGGACGACGCCGGCGACGCTCGAGACGTTTTCGTCCGAGGGCGGTGCGCCCATTTTATTCGACACCAGCGGGTCGCGGCTGGCGACACCGGTCACGCGCCAAAAACCCGATGTCGTCGGGCCGGACGGCGCCAACGATACGTTCTTGGGCTTTACGCTGGCGTCCGAGGGTCTGACGGCGACGCTGCCGACCAGCATCAGCGAATGTCAGAACATCCCGAGTTATCCGAATTTCTTCGGGACCTCCGCCGCCACTCCGCATGTCGCGAGCATTGCGGCGCTGATGTTGCAGGCGAACTCGTCGCTGACCCCGAGCGTGATTTACTCGGCATTGCGCACCAGCGCTCTGGAGATGGCCGGCGGTGTCCCGAATACCGCTTCGGCCGTTTACAACTTCAACGCGGGCTATGGTTTCGTGCAAGCCGATGCAGCTTTCGCGTCGGTACCCCCCGGGGCCCCGACCCTGACGAGTTCGGCGAGCGCCGTGACCCAAGGGTCGTCCGTGACGCTCACCTGGTCGTCCATCAACGCGACGAGCTGTTCGGCCTCAGGAGACTGGAGCGGCGCACTCGCGAGCAGCGGATCGCAGTCCGTTACGCCCAGCGCGGTGGGGACCGACAGCTACGCCCTGACCTGCAGCAATGCGGCCGGCGCTTCAGCAGCCGCATCGGTGAGCATCATGGTAAACGCACCGCCCGCCAAGTCGGGCGGCGGCGCGCTCGACGTACTCACGCTGCTGTCAATCGGCGGTTTGGCGATGAGGACCGTGCTTCGCCGGTGGTCTGTGCGGCAGTAGCCGTGCTGCGCCACGCCGTGCGCCGTGACGGTGCTAGGTCGACGCGCAGTCGGAGTCTGCGTGCACGCTCACCTGCGCGGAGTCCGCCAGGCCCACCTGGTCGGCATGACCGCAGCGACGATTGTGCGGATCCACCGTCACAGCGGTCCATGACAGGTTGGCTCGGCCGCTCGCGTCCGGAGACATGTACAGCGGCACGGTGCTGAAGCCGTTGATGCGCTGCGAAAGTATGACGCGACGCGGTCTTACGGTCGTATCGTAGACGGTAACGTTGATGTCTTGGGTGCCATCGTTACTGATGGTGACGTTGATGCCGTCGGCGACGGCGCTCGCGGCGACCAGCGCCAACGGCGCGGCGACGAGGGCCAATGACCAGCGGGGCGCGTGATGTGCAGAGAGTCGATCCATGGTTCGCTCCTCCTTTGATGCGAGGAAAGAATAACGCGGCTGGCGCAGCAAGCTTGAGGGATGAATCGCTCGAACGACGGTGAGTGATCGCCTACCGTGGGCGACGCACGCGGTTCACGGCGGCGCTCATGGGTTCTGGACGCCGGCCTGCGCTTGGGCGAGGACGGTGGTGCAATCCTTGTTCTTGGCGAGACCGGGATCGATGAAGGCGATGGCAGCTGCGGCCGGGGTCAACAGCGTGCCGAGCGCAGCGGCAATGCCGGCCTGCTCGGCGAGCTTGCCCGCATTGAGGCCGACCTTCGGGTGCAGCAAGGTGCCGCCGACGATGATTGGTGAGCGCAGACGAATCAGCCGCAGGTGCTTCGGATCGCCCTGGAGCGACAATTTTATGTCTTCGTCACGCATATTGATGTCGCCGCGTCCCGTGATGAGCACGTTGCTCGTATCGATGTAGACCGTCGTCGTGTTGAGCGTCCCGTCATGATCCTTGAAATCCATGATGCCGCAGCGAATGTCAGTCTTTTTCTGTTCTTTGGTGATGAGCAGTCCCAAACCTTGAAGCACGTTGATGCCGGTGAGTTCGGCGATGGCATCGCTGATCTCCCCTTGTGGAATGACGACGCTCATATCGCCGTTCGATGCTGAGGCGAATTTGTGCACGGAGGTGCCCGTGCCTTGGAACTGAAGGTGTCCCTGCATGACGCCGCCGAGCGGCGCCTCCTTCATGGTCGTGGATTTGAATTCATCCAAGTTGATGTCTTCGATGTGCAGGTCGACGCGGGTCTCGGGATCGTCCTGGCGGGCGTCGATTTGCACCCGACCGGCCAGCTTGCCTTCATCCAAGTCGAAGACCAGCGGATCAATGGTGAGCAGGCCGTTGTTGAGGATGACGTGCAGGTTGAAGGACTTCATCGGGATCTTCGGCACCTTCACGGAACCAGCGCGGTACGTGACATCGGCGTTCATACCTCGGACTCGATTGACCTGCAGATCCGCATCGGGCAACAGAAATCCGCTGTTGGCCGCAGCAGGCGAGGGCCCGGGTGAGGGCGAGGGCGCCGACGTGTGGGTGGGCGCCGCACCGCCCGGCAGCGCCAAACGGTCGGGGGGCGGCACCCGCTGACCCAAGGTGGGCGCTAGATCGGCGAGATTCAACACTTGAGAGGTGAGGTGGGCCGTGAGTTGGGGTTTATCATGGCTGGTGTCGATCTGCATGGTTCCCGAGAGATCGCTGCTGCCCAATGAGCCGTGTAAATTCGGAATCTCGATGGTCGTGCCATCGATGTGCAACGTGGCCGCCAGTGAGTATTTCGGCGTGTTCGGCAGGGCGAGGCCCGTGAGATAGAACACATCCGCGAGATCCTCCCCGCTCACCAAGAACTTCACGTCGAGCGCGTTCAGATCGAAGGGCTTGCGCACCGTGACCTCTGTTGCAAGATCGATATCCGATGCCGTCAGATGGGCGGAAAACGAATAGGGTTTGGTCGGCGTGAGGTTCAGCAACGGGCCGCCATTGGCGTCGAGACGGAATGGCTTGGCGTTGAGCGAGCCGCTCGAGCGAATCTTGAACGCCGAGGAATTCTCCCGGCCGTGTTGTTCGCCCGCGACCAGCGATCCACTGAATGTGAGCTTGCGGATCTGGTCGACCACATGAAGCCTGCCGTCGTCGATCACCAACCGATTGATGGCGGGCAGTCTGACGGGTTTCGTGTTGTGATTGGGCGTGCCGGACCGGGTGCCGAGCTCCCAACTCGCCCGGCCCGTCGCATCGCGCTCGAGATTGATCTCAGGGCCGATGAGCTCCACGAGGGGAAGCACCACCTGGCCCAGCAGCAGGCGGCCGAGGCTGATGCTGACGATGATTTTCCGCGCGCCGAACATGACCTTGCGGTCGGCCCATTGGGGGTTGTCGATCGTCAGACCGTCGATCTGCAAGCGTGGGTCGAGGGACCACAGGTGCACGTGAATATCACCCTGGATCGTCGTTGGTCGGCCCGTTTCGCGGCTGATGGTGCGGGCGAGGGGCCCGCGCAGAAGATTCCAGTCGAACAGGGCCGCGAAAAGGCCGAAGGCCAGGATCACGCCGAGGACGATGATCCCCGCCCACTTGCTCTTCGGATGATGGAGAAAAAACTCTTGCATGCACGAGATGCCGTAAAAAGCCGGAAAATCGGCATGTTGGCTGCCACGGATGGCGCCCGCTGTAGGACGTCCCCGCGATGGCCTGTCAGCCGGTAGTTGGTCATTTTCTCGCGCAGGGTGGCGTGCGACCAGTTAAGGTTGGCGTCATGAACGTCAAGTCCACGACCTTCGCGGCGCAGGATGACACCGGCGAAAGGACGGCGGGGTGGGGCAGTCTCGCCGCCTTGGGGGTCGTCTTCGGGGACCTGGGCACGAGTCCTCTTTATACGCTGCAAACCGTCGTCCAAGCGGTGGGCGGGCACTTCACGCCGCAAAGCGCACTGGGTGTGCTGTCAGCGATCGTCTGGACGCTCATCATCACCATCTCGTTGAAATACTGCTTGTTCGTCATGCGTGCCGACAACCACGGCGAGGGCGGGATCCTGGCGTTGATGTCGTTGATCGGCGCGAACGGCTTTACGTCGGGTCGCCGGCTGCTGACCGGCATGGGCTTGCTCGGCGCCGCCCTGATCTACGGCGACGGGGCGATCACGCCTGCCATCTCCGTGCTGAGCGCGCTCGAGGGCATCAATGTCCTTACGGCATCGTTCAAGCCCTACATCATGCCCTTGGCGGTGGCGATTCTGCTCGGCTTGTTCGCCACACAACGCTTTGGCACCGAGAAGATCGGCAGCGCCTTTGGCCCCGTCATGATGCTCTGGTTCATCGTGATCGGCCTGCTTGGGGCGTTCGGCGTCGCGGATCATCCGGCTGTGATCCAAGCGCTCGATCCGCACTACGCGATCAAATTCCTCGCTCGGGAAGGCTTCGCGGGGTTTCTGGTGTTGGGCGCGGTGTTTCTCTGCATCACCGGCGCGGAAGCCCTCTACGCCGATATGGGGCATTTCGGCAAGCGGTCGATTCGCTGGTCGTGGTACGTCGTCGTGCTGCCGGCCCTCTTGTTGAGCTACGCAGGTCAGACCGCCTTCCTGCTCCACAGCGGCAACGTCTCCGGAAATCCGTTTTTTCTGATCGCGCCGTCCTGGAGCATCTTTCCGCTGGTGGTGCTCGCCACTTTCGCGACCATCATCGCCAGCCAGGCGATCATCACGGGATCTTTTTCGATGACGCGTCAGGCGATGCAGCTCGGCTGGCTGCCCGGCGTGTCCATCCGTCAAACCTCGGATCGTGTCTACGGTCAGATCTATGTGCCGGTGGTCAACTGGCTGCTGATGGCGGCGACGATTGCCATCACCATTGCGTTCGGCAGTTCGGATCGATTGGCCGGGGCGTACGGCACGGCGGTGGCGACCACGATGCTGCTGACCACGGTGCTGCTGTATCGCGCCATGCGGGACCTATGGCGCTGGCCATTGCCGCTCGCCTTGACGGTTACCAGCGCCTTTCTCATCGTCGACAGCGCGTTCTTCGTCGCAAATTTGTGGAAGATCGCCGATGGCGGCTGGCTGCCGCTCTGCTTCGCCGCGCTGCTGTTCATCGTCATGATCACGTGGCGTACGGGGGTGGAGGCGATCCGTGCGACCCTCGTGCAACCGTCAACCGACGGCGAGAAGTTTCTCGCCGACCTCCGTTCCGGCGCGATACCCCGGGTGCCGGGCACGACGATTTTCTTGACCCGCAGTACTCAGCGGGTATCGCGACTCGTCATGGATCACGCGCGCTTCGTCGGCGTACTGCCGAGTAATGTGATCGCACTGGGTGTCTTCTTCGTAGACACCCCACGGGTGCGCGGCCCCAACTGCACGCTGGTCGAGCATATCGATGGAGGCCTTTGGCATGTCATCGTCAAATTCGGTTTCTTCGAAATACCGGATGTTCGCGCGGCACTCAGTCAAGCCCAGGGTCTCGACCCCGGCATCGACCTTGCAGAGGCGAAATTCATCGGCTCGCGCGATTTGGTGGTTCGCAAGAAAATCAGGCCCGCGCTCAAGGGCTGGCGGATGACGTTGTTCGCGTTCCTTTATCGGAACTCAGCCAAGGTGGTGGATCGGTTCAACCTCGAACCGGAGCGGGTGGTGGAGATCGCCCGGCAAATCGAGATCTGAGCCACTATGACGTCAGATCAGGGCAAAATTTTGTCGTTCGCCGTCCCCATCGACTTCAGCAATCGATAGGTGAACTCGACACTGTCGTCGAAGGCTTGGGTGCCGACCCGTTCATCCTTGCCATGCGCGCGATTTTCGTCGGCATCCATCCAAACCCCGCTGATGTCATAGCTCGGAATGCCCGCGTTGCGGGTTTGACGGTCATCGCTGAAGCCGGTCGCCATGGTCGGAATGATCGGCACTCCCGGCCACATCGAGTGGGTCACCGCGGCGAATCGGGTCATCAGCGCCGCGGTCGGCGGGGACTCCGGGCTGACGATCGGCGGCGCATCCAAGGTGACTCGAATTCCCGGATCGTCGAGCGTCTTCACCAGCAGCGCTTGGACGTGGGCCTCGGTGTCGCCCGGCATCATCCGGCACTGTATCGTCGCGCGGGCCCGCTGCGGCAGGGCATTTTCCGCGTGCCCGCCGGAGATCAGTGTCGCCACGCAGGTGGTATGCAGCAAGGCGTTGAAGCGAACATTCTTGCTCAGCTGCGCCGCCGCCGTCAGATCCGGCGGAAGTTGGCCGACGGCCTGCATCGCCGCGCTGTCCGGCCCCGGATCGACCGTCGCCAGCACCGTGAAGCTTGCCCGGGTCGTGGCCGTCGTGAGCACGGGAAACTGGAGTTTCTCGAGTTTTCCCAGGCCGTCGGTGAGATGGTAGATGGCGTTATCGGGTCCGGGAAGCGAGCCGTGTCCCCCCGGGCTGGTGGTTTCCAAGGAATAGGTGACATAGGTTTTTTCGCTGGTGCCGATCTCGAAATACTGCGGCACTCCGTCGTGCAAGTCGCCGCCGCCGCCATCCAAATTGACGACCATTGCCGCATCGATCAGCGGGCGATGTTCGGCGAGCAGAAACGCAGGTCCATTCGAGTCGCCGCCGGCCTCCTCGTCCGCGGTGAAAGCGACGATGAGGTCGCGACTCGGCAGGAAATGCTCTCGCTTCATCCGCACCAGTGACTCCGCCAGTGCCGCGTCGCCGTCTTTCATGTCGATCGTCCCGCGACCGTAGAAGTAGCCGTCCTTCTCCGTCAGCTTGAACGGATCGACCGACCAATCGTCCGCCTTGGCATCCACCACGTCGAGATGACCCAGGAACAAAACCGCCTTGCCCGGATGCTTGCCGCGATAGCGCACGATCAGATTACCCTTGGTGGGATGGTCGTCGGGCGCGATGAATGTGACATCAGCCGGTGCGAAGCCGGCGGACAACATCCAGCTCTGGATGGCTTTGGCGGCCTGGGTCGAACCCTGGCGGTGAGTGGTGTCGATCTCCACCAGTGTTTTCAACATATCGCGGGCGAGATCCCGGTCAGCCGCCGGCGCGGCGGGAGCGGCCGCCATGGCGCCGGCGGAGCCGAAGCCGGCGCAGCCCAAGCCGGCCAGCCATGAGGCGGCCAGCAGCATGTTCCGGATGCGGATGATGCGGACCATGGAAGAGATGCAGCGGACCATGCAGGCAGTATAGCGACGAATGTGCCATTCTTATGCGTGGGTATCATCGAGGGCTGACTCATGGCGCGACAAGCATTTCATTGGGACGATCCGCTCCTGCTCGACACGCAACTGACTGCGGAGGAGATCATGGTGCGGGATGCCGCTCGTGAGTATGCCGCGGAACGTCTGGCGCCGCGGGTGCTGCAGTCCTTTCGCGAGGAGCGGGCCGATCCCTCGATTTTCAAGGAGATGGGCGAGGTGGGCTTGTTGGGCGCAACGTTGCCGACGGAGTACGGCGGGGCAGGGCTCAATTATGTCAGCTACGGGCTCATCGCCCGCGAGGTCGAGCGCATCGATTCGGGCTATCGATCCATGATGAGCGTGCAATCCTCGCTGGTGATGTTGCCCATTCATCAGTTCGGCAGCGAGGAACAGAGGCAGAAATATCTACCGAAGCTCGCGCGAGGTGAGTGGATCGGATGCTTCGGACTCACCGAGCCTGACCACGGCTCGGACCCGGGCAGCATGGTGACCCGGGCGCGTCAGGTGAAAGGCGGGTACGAACTCAGCGGCGCGAAGACCTGGATCTCAAACAGTCCGTTTGCGGATGTTTTCATCGTTTGGGCGAAGACCGACGATGGCGTCATTCGCGGCTTCATTCTCGAGAAGAATTCGAAGGGCTTGAGTGCGCCGGTATTGCGCGGCAAGGTGGGGTTGCGGGCATCGACCACCGGACAAATTTTGATGGATCAGGTATTCGTGCCCGAGCAACAGCTGTTGCCCGGAGTGGCGGGCTTGAAGGGCCCTTTCACCTGCCTCGATTCGGCGCGCTTCGGCATTTCATGGGGAGCCTTGGGCGCCGCCGAGAGCTGCTGGCATACGGCTCGCAGCTATGTTCTCGATCGCAAGCAGTTCGGCCGGCCGCTGGCGGCCAATCAGCTGATACAGAAGAAACTGGTCGACATGCAAACCGAGATCACGCTGGCCCTCCAGGCCTGCCTACGCCTCGGTCGCATGAAGGACGAGGGCACCGCCGCGGTGGAAATCACCTCGATGCTCAAGCGCAATTCCTGCGGCAAGGCGCTCGATGTGGCGCGTGCGGCGCGCGACATGCTGGGCGGCAACGGCATCTCGGACGAGTACGGTGTGATCCGTCATCTCGTCAACCTCGAGGTGGTGAATACCTACGAAGGGACTCATGACATCCATGCGCTGATCTTGGGACGGGCGCAGACCGGGATCCAGGCTTTTTCCTGAAGACCCCTGGTTTTTCCTAGAGGAACATGCCGCCCGAGGCTTCGATACGCTGCGCATTGATCCAACGGTTCTCGTCGGCGAGCAGCGAGGCGATGACGCCGCCAATGTCCTCGGGCAGGCCGACCCGCCCCAGCGCCGTCTGCGAGGCGATGAAGGCATTGACTTGTGCGTCATCGCGCACCATTCCGCCACCGAAGTCGGTTTCGATGGCGCCGGGAGCGACGACGTTGACGGCAATGCCGCGGGATCCGAGTTCCTTGGCCATGTAGCGGCTCAAGACCTCCACGGCGCCTTTCATAGCTGCGTAGGCGGAGTACCCCGGCAGGGCAAATCTCGACAAGCCGCTCGACACGTTGACGATCCGGCCGCCGTCCGCCAACAAGGGGAGCAGCTTCTGGGTTAAAAAGAAAACACCTTTCAGGTGGATGTTGGCCAGCGCGTCGAACTGCGCTTCGGTGGTATCCGCGAAATTCGCATGGATCCCGATCCCCGCATTATTCACCAGGAAGTCGAAGTGTTGGCGATTCCAATGATGCGCGAGCACCTGCCGCAAACCGATGGCGAAATCGACGAAAGTCGATGTCTCCGCCACATCGAGCGGCAGCGCCCACGCCTTGCGCCCAAGCGTCGTGATCTCTTGAACCACTTCGGCCGCCTCGGCGGCACTGCTCAGGTAGGTGAGAACCACGTCGGTCCCGCGCCGGGCGAGGCTGAGTGACGTGCTCTTGCCGAGGCCTCGGCTGCCGCCGGTAACCAGGGCGATGCGTGGAGAATTGTCGCTCATGGCGCAGAGCCTACCGTGCTTTGATGCGGTGGTCGACCTGGGTAATGAGACACGCGCTGCGGTTTCCGGTGACGTAAATCCACAACCAGCTCAACGCGACCGCGAGTCGATTGCGCAAGCCGATCAAGAAGTAGATGTGGGCCAGGCCCCAGATCCACCAGGCGAGCCAACCGCGAATTTTAATCCAGCCGAAGTCAATCACGGCCGACCGTTTGCCGATGGTGGCGAGGTTGCCTGAATGGTGGTAATGAAACGGGCGAGGCGCCGAATCGAGTTGCAGCCGCCGTTTGATCGTCGCCGCGACATGCAGGCCCTGTTGTTTGGCGGCCGGCGCGATGCCCGGCACCGGCTTGCCATGCCAGGCGTTGATGGTGGCCGTGTCGCCAACGACGAAAATTTCAGGATGGCCCGGAACCGTCAGGTCGGGCTCGACCTTGACCCGCCCTGCGCCGTCGGCGGGCATGCCGAGCCAGACGGCGGCCGGCGACGCACGCACGCCCGCCGCCCAGAGCACCACGTCGGCGGCGAGCGCTTGGCCGCCGAACACCACGCCGCTTTCGTTGCAGTCGCTCACCGCCGCGCCGACGCGCACTTCGACACCCAGCTTCACCAGGGCATTCAGCGCATAGTCCGAAAGGTCCGCCGTGAAACTCGGCAAAATCCGCGGGCCGGCTTCAATCAGCAGCACCCTCGCCGTGCGGGTATCGATGGCACGGAAGTCCTCGCGGAGGTTCTGGTGCGCGAGTTCCGCAATCGCTCCGGCGAGTTCGACGCCGGTCGGACCGCCGCCGACGACGACGAAGGTGAGCAGCGCGGCACGTCGCTCAGGGTCGGTCTCGCGCTCGGCGCGCTCCAGCGACAAGAGGATGCGGCGTCTGATCGACGTGGCATCCTCGAGGGTTTTCAAGCCCGGCGCAAAGGGTTCCCACTCGTCATGTCCGAAGTAGGCGTGACGCGCGCCGGTGGCGAGTATCAGCGTGTCATAGGGGATCACTGCGCCGTCCTCGAGCAGCACGTTCCGTGCATCGATGTCGACCCCGGTGACGACGCCCAACAGCGTCTCGACTTCCTTGCGTTTGCGCAGCAGATGCCTGATCGGCCACGCGATCTCGGAGGTGGCGAGCACGGCGGTACCGACCTGGTAGAGCAGCGGCTGAAACAGATGATGGTTGCGCTGATCGATGACGGTGACGCGGGCGGCGGCGCCGGCAAGACCGTAACAGACGGCCAAGCCGCCAAAGCCGGCACCGACGATGACGACATGATGTTCTGATGAGTTCATAGGATCACTTCCAAAAACGCGCGAATATGGCTGATCCCCCGACGCCAGTATAGTCATACTGGCGAAACATGTCGGCCCGGCGATATTCGGTCGGCGTGGTTGGCGGCACTAGCCAGTTTCTCGCCAGTGCTGCCAGAATGGACGGATGAAACGTTTCGAGCGCTATGTCTTTTTGCGAGATCTCGCCAGTCGCTGGGATATGCTCGCCTTCATCGTGGTCATCGGGCTGATCGCCTGGCTCGGTGAAACATCGCGCGGACTGTTCGCCCCGCTGTCGCAGCTGACCCGAACGCCGCTGTCGCTCGATCCCTCGCATCTGCCGGAATACGCCGCGCGCACCACGTTTCGCATGCTGGTGGGTCTCGCCGTTTCGCTGCTGTTCACGTTGACGTACGCGACCTGGGCGGCGAAGAGCGAGCGTGCCGGCAAGCTCCTGGTGCCCATCCTCGACATCCTGCAGTCGGTGCCGATTTTCGGATTTCTCTCGGTGACGGTGGTTTTTTTCCTGTCACTCACGCCCGGGCGGGTGCTCGGCGCCGAATTTGAGTCGATCTTTGTCATATTTACCAGTCAGGCTTGGAACATGGCGTTCAGCTTCTATCAATCGCTACGGACCGTCCCGACCGAATTGATCGAAGCCGCGGAATCTTTTCGCTTATCGCCCTGGATGCGTTTCTGGCAGCTCGAAGTGCCGTTCGCCTTGCCCGCGCTCATTTGGAACATGATGCTGTCCATGTCGGGTGGCTGGTTCTTCGTGGTGGCCTCCGAGTCGATCAATGTCGGACACACGGATATCGTGTTGCCGGGGGTGGGCTCTTATATCGCTCTCGCGATCGCGCAGAAGAATCTCGTGGCGATCGGCTGGGCGATTCTCACCATGCTGGTGGTGATTCTCCTTTATGACCAGTTGCTGTTCAGACCACTCATCGCCTGGGTCGACCGCTTCCGTGTCGAGCAGGAACCCGGCGCCCGCATCCCGACCTCATGGGCGCTCACCATGATGCGCCGCTCGAAGCTCATTCACGCGGCGACGGTGGCCTTCCATTCCGGCGTGTTGTGGACCAGCCGCGCGATCAAGCGCACCGACGCGACGGTCGCACCGGTTGTGGCCCGTCCCAAACGCAGCCTCGATCTGCTCTGGGTCTCGCTCGTGGTGCTGGCGGTGGTGCTCGGGTTGTGGCGCATCGTCGTCGTCCTAGTCAGCCATACGTCATGGAAGGAAGCCATGCAGGTGACTGGGCTCGCGTTCCTGACCATGCTTCGGGTGTTCTTCTTGATCGGGCTGGCCAGCCTCATCTGGGTGCCCATCGGCGTATGGGTGGGCATGCGCCCGCGTGCCGCCCAAGTGGTCCAGCCGATGGCCCAATTCCTGGCGGCGTTCCCGGCCAATCTGCTGTTTCCCATTGCCGTCTACGGCATCGTCACGTGGAAACTCGACCCCGACATTTTTTTGAGCCCGCTGATGATCCTCGGGACCCAGTGGTACATCCTCTTCAATGTGATCGCCGGTGCGTCGGCGATCCCGACCGAAATGCGCTACGTCACCGCCAATCTGCAGGTAACCGGGTGGCTGTGGTGGCGCAAGGTCGCGCTGCCCGCGGTGCTGCCGTTCTACGTCACCGGCGCGATCACCGCCTCCGGCGGTTCGTGGAACGCGGCTGTGGTCGCCGAACTCGCTTCCTGGGGCAGCACACAGGTACGGGCTCGCGGTCTCGGTGCGTATATTGCCGATGCCACGACGGCGGGCGATTTTCACCGTATCGTGCTCGGCATCGGCACGATGAGCCTGTTCGTGGTGATCATCAATCGGCTCTTCTGGCGACCGCTGTATTACTACGCCGAACGCAAATACCGACTCACGTGACAAAAGCACTCTCATGAATACGACGACCCTTCTTCGCTGCACCGACGTTCGCAAGGCATTTCCCAAGCCGGATGGCGCTGAGCTGCTCGTTCTCGAGGGCATGAACCTCGACCTTCACGAGGGCCAGATCGTCGGGCTGCTCGGGCGATCGGGCTCGGGTAAATCGACCTTGTTGCGCCTGATCGCCGGTCTGGCCGAGCCGACGTCGGGCCAGGTCACCTACCTGGGGCAGCCCATCGACGGACCGGCCGCCGGAATCGCCATGGTGTTCCAAAGTTTTGCTCTATTTCCCTGGCTGACCGTCTTCGAGAACGTCGCCCTCGGGCTCGAAGCTCAGCGCATGCCGCGAGCAGAGATCCGCCAACGTTCGCTGGCGGCCATCGATTTGATCGGCTTGGACGGCTTTGAATCAGCGTATCCGCGGGAACTGTCAGGCGGGATGCGGCAGCGAGTGGGGTTCGCGCGGGCGTTGGTTGTGCACCCCAACATTCTGTTGATGGACGAGCCCTTTTCGGCGCTCGACGTCCTCACGGCCGAACTTCTGCGCACCGATTTTCTCGATTTATGGTCGGAGGGGCGGATGCCCATCAAGGGGGTGATCCTCGTGACGCACAACATCGAGGAGGCGGTGCTGATGTGTGACCGGATCCTGGTCTTCGGCAGTAACCCGGGAAGAATATTAAGTGAAATCAAGGTCTCACTACCCCAGCCACGCAATCGCCTTGATCCCACCTTTCGCGAGCTCGTGGAACGCATCTACGTCGAGATGACGGCCCGCCCGAAGGGCACGAGCGGCGCCCGGCAGGAGCGATTCCCCGGGTTGGGGATCGGCAGTGTTCTGCCGAAGGTGTCGACCAACCTGATCCAGGGTCTGATCGAGGCCGTGGCGGCGGCGCCGTTCAACGGCAAGGCGGATTTGCCGGAAATCGCCTCGGACCTGCAAATGGAGATCGATGAGTTGTTTCCCGTGGCGGAAACCCTGCAAATGCTGCGCTTTGCCGAGCTCGAGGGCGGCGATCTGAAGCTGTCCGACGAGGGGCTCGCGTTTGCGCAGGCTACGGTCGATGAGCGCAAGCATATTTTCATGCGTCATCTATTGAACTACGTCCCGCTGGCAGCACATATCCGGCGGGTGTTGGATGAACGCGCGTCCCATTCGGCGCGGAAAAGCCGGTTCATCGATGAATTGGAAGACTTCATGAGCGAGGAGGCGGCGGATCAAACTCTGCGCGCCGTGATCCGTTGGGCACGTTACGGTGAGGCTTTCGCCTACGATGATGAGAATGCCATGTTCAGTCTAGAGAATCCGACTTAAAATAGGGTATGAGCGATTCTGCCTCTCCGTACCTCAACCTGCATGTCCCACCCGATGAGATGGTCAAGTACATTCAGGATTTGATGACCCTTCCGCATGGCGAAATCGCGGCGAGTTCGGCGTTGGCGCTGGCGCAGCGACAGTGGGGCGGCGACACGCCGCTCGCGCGCGCGGCGCTGCTGCGTTGGGGCGCATTGAACCTGGCCTTTCAGGATAAGCGTCTCGAGACATGGACCGTGACCCGCGACCATGATCGGATTCAGGTCCCGGCCGCATTGGTTGCCGCGGCTGGTGTGGCGCGACTGGTGATCGACAATGAGCGCGCAGTATTTGACATCCCGGCATTGCTGGATGCGACTCTCGAATTTCAACCGCCAGCCGGTCAGGCATAGATGCTCACTGATACCGCAGTCGACCGGGCGCCCGAGCCGCGCTTTGGAATGCTGCGCACCATCGCGCTCTACAAGCTCGTAAAGGTCATTCTCTTGCTGCTTGCGGCCTACGGCGAATTGCATTTGCATGACCGAACGCTGTCCGCGAAGTTGGTGACCTGGGTTCAGGCACGACCCGCCGGGCTCGAACATCAGGTCGTATCGCAATTGCTGCAATGGTTCAGCGGACTGTCAGAAGCGAAGATCCATGCGTTGCGGATCGGCACCTTTACCTATGCCGCGGTGTTCGCCGTGGAGGGCGTTGGCCTCTGGATGCAAAAGCGTTGGGCGGAGTGGATGACCACCATCGTCACGGCCTCGCTCATTCCGCTCGAAGTGTGGGAATTTGCTGTTCGACCGAATTTCGGCAAGGCCGCTGTCGTGCTCGCGAACGTCGCCATCGTCGTTTACCTGGTGTGGCATGTGCGCTCGAAAGCCCGTTCCACCAGGTGAAATGATCTTCATCTCGCCTCATTATGTCTGTTCCGGCGTATTCTTCCGTGCGCTCTCAAAGTACCCACCCCTGGAGACCTTTCATGAATAAGTTTGCAATTGTGATGACCTCTGCCTTCTTAACCCTGGGCGTGGCCGCCGGCTCGCTGGCCGCGGACATTCCGACAGCCGCCTCGCCGATTTCGACGGATGCGTCCGCCACGGCGACCAAGACCGCCGACAGCACGTCGAAGCCCGCGAAGAAGCACAAGAAGAAAAAGAAAGCCGCCGCTCCTGCGACCACGAGCAACTAAGACTGGCTTGATTTGAGCGCCCCGGCGACCTGCTTGCCGGGGCGTTTCTATGACTGCCAGCCCCGTCGATATCGCCCACCTAATTCAGGTGGCTTTGACACCGATATTTTTGATTTCGGCGATCGGTGTCACTCTCAACGTGCTCACCAGCCGCCTGGCACGAATCGTCGATCGGGCGAGGTCGATGGAGGAGAGACTGATCGCAGGATCTCATGCCGCCGATTCGCAAGACCTCCACGGTAAGCTGAACGTCCTGGCGCGCCGCTCGCGATGGATCAACGCCGCAATCACGCTCATCATCGTATCGGCGCTCTGCATTGCCCTGGTGGTGGTGCTGCTGTTCGTCAATGCGTTCCTGCGATGGGAATTGGGCGCAATCATTGCCGGCATGTTCATTCTGTCGATGTTGACTCTGGCCGCCGCATTGCTGGCCTTCCTCATCGAAGTTCGCATCGCCACCAACACCTTGCGCATCGGCCTCAAGGCGGCGTCCGGTTCCGGCGATTGACGACGAAAAATTCGACGCGGCGGGACGGGAAAACCTACTATTGAAGCCATGAAGCGCGCATTACCCATTCTCTTGACGTCGGTGGCGATCGCGACTCTGTGCGGCAACCCGGCTCTCGGGCAAATGATGCCCGGAGGTCCCGGCGGCCCCGGCGGCATGAATGGCCGCCCCGGGATGAACACCCCGGGCGACGAATTGCCTTCGACTCCTGCCCCGGATAAGCCGGATGCGGCTGCGCAGAAGGCCTTCAAAGCGGGGATGAAGTCGATGGCCAAGGCGCAGGAGTACGCAAGCGCCGCCGCCGCCGCGACGAATGCCGACAAGAAGGCCAAGGAGCTGGAGAAGATGCAGGATGCTTATGATCGCGCCTTGGACCAATTCACCGAGGCGCTCTCCAACAAGGGTGACATGGTCGAGGCTTGGAATAACGTCGGCTACATTCACTTGAAACTGGGTGCGTTCGCCGAGGCGGTAGATGATTACAACCATACCCTGGCGCTGCAACCGGACTTGCCGGCGGCAACCTTGCATCGAGCCGAAGCGTTGCTGGCGGTCGACCGCATCGATGACGCGAAATCGGCCTATATGGATCTTTTCAACCACGAGCGGCCGCTCGCCGATGAGTTGCTGGCGGCCATGCAGCAATGGATCACGGATCACCGCGCGAACTTGAACGGCATGCCGCAGAAGGACGTCGACGCCTTCGACAAGTGGGTGCAAGAGCGCGAGGGCATCGCCAAGCAGACCGCGTCACTGCCCCAATAGACGCTCCTTGAGCATATCGACTTCCTGGCGCAATGCGGCCACTTGATCTTCGAGCAGCGTGAGCCGCTCGCCGGTTTTGGGTTCGCCCGCCGGCGCATAACGCACCGTGCTGTCTTCGTCAGGGTCGTCCGGCGCCGATTCGATGAGGCCGGAAAAGAGGTGGGCGTAGCGCGCTTCCCGAGCTCCGGGGGCCCTCGGCAGTCTGGCGACGAACGGCCCATCCTCGCGTTCCATGAGTGCGCGCAGGGCGGATTCGACGGCCGCCGAGTCGCTGAATTCGCATAAACGGTTGGTCCTGGAGCGCAGCTCGCCCGGCGTCTGCGGGCCGCGCAGCAGAAGCACGCAGAGGATGCCGAACTCCTGTTTGGAGAATTTCAGCGAGCCAAATTCGGTGTTGCAGAACCGATGTTGATATTTCGTGACCCGGCCGCCATAACCCGCCGATTTGTCGCTGACGAGGTATTTTTTCATGAGTGAATCGACGGCTACCTGCACCTCCGCCTCGGAGAGGTCGAGCACGGGCTCGCGATTGGTTTTCTGGTTGCAGCCGTTGGTGAGCGCGTTCAGCGACAGCGGGTATTGGTCCGGGGTGGTGACTTGTTTTTCGAGCAGGCAACCGATCACGCGCGCCTCGATGGCGGACAATTCGATGTTCATGGTTTCCTTCGGAAGGGGGCTAGGAGCCTGTTTACGGTAACATGTGGCTTGAGTCGGACTTATCTCAAAAGCCGCGTGACGGTGCTCATATGACGTCGATCCAGCTTCTTTCCCAACATGCCTGTTGTGGCGGCGTACAGCAATTTTACAAGCATGATTCGCGGGAGACTCGCGGCCCGATGAAATTCTCCGTTTATCAGCCGCCGCAGGCTAAGGCGGGCAAGGTTCCCGTGCTGTACTACCTGGCGGGATTGACCTGCACTGAGGAGACCTTTGCAATCAAGGCGCACGGCCAAGCGGTGGCCGCTGAATTGGGCTTGATGCTCGTCACCGCCGATACCAGCCCGCGGCATGCGCGGATCCCGGGTGATGATTTGCAGTGGGATTTCGGCCAAGGCGCGGGGTTTTATGTCGATGCCACCCAGGCGCCGTGGTCCGCGCATTATCGGATGGACAGTTACATCAGCCGTGAGCTGCCCGAGTTGGTCAATGCGCATTTCCCAGCGGCGGTCGAGGCGACGGGAATATTCGGTCATTCCATGGGTGGTCATGGCGCACTCACCCTGGCCCTGCGCAATCCCGAAAGGTACAAATCGTTATCCGCGTTCGCGCCCATAGCAGCGCCCATGCAGTGCCCTTGGGGGGTGAAAGCCTTCACGAATTACCTTGGTTCCGATCGGGCTGCGTGGCGCGCCTATGATGCCAGCGAGTTGCTCGCGCGACAGGCCTTCGCGACGCCGATCCTCGTCGACCAAGGCTCGGCGGATCAATTCTTGACTGATCGGCAGTTATTGCCGGAAAAACTGTCCGAGGCTGCCTCGCAGTCGGGTGGACGGCTGACCCTGCGCATGCAGCCGGGCTACGATCACGGCTATTACTTCATCCAGACGTTCTTGGCCGATCACCTCCGCCATCACGCGACCATCCTCAAATCGTGAACCTGAGGTCAGCGTCCTTGAACCTGCGGTTGTGAAGTGACGCGGCCGTCGAAATCCATCCAGACGTGCTGGGCAAAATCATACAATTTGCAGCGCCGCACGGTGTTCCAGTAGTAACGCCAGGTGAACACCTCGGAATTCAAACGCTCATCGAGAGTCGCGCTCAGGCGTGACTGAGCTTCCTTCAGACGATACAGGGGGATGCCCATGTTCACATGATGTGCGCCATGCTCGAGAATGTAGTGTATCAACCCATCGAGCGGGCGCATGAGCTTGATGTGGACGGTGGTGGTCGCATAACCCGCGTTGGCGCTCCATTCGTCGCGCCGCTCGTACCAGGCAACACGCGGGTGGGTGTGTTGCACGTAGATGACGAAACCCATCAGACAATTCCAAAGGAAAAACGGCAGCAAGAAACCGAAGGTCAGCAATGACGCAATCGATTTGCCGCCGTGGATGCCCCACGCCGTGAGCCCGCCGATCCACAAAACCGCAAAACCCGCCACCAGGCAGCTGTCGACGACATGACTCGTGCGGCGGGTCGTGACGTGCTTGCGGCCGGGAAAAAATAGTTTCTTCCACCACATCTCGATCATGTAGTAGACGCCCTGACCGACGCCGCTGCGATAAACGCGCTCGAGCTGCCGACGCATCCAAGGCAGACGCGCGAATTCGTGCGGTGAATAAGGCGTCCAGACGTAATCGCGACCCTTGAGGTTCGTGAAGCCGTGGTGCGCAAGATTGTGGCCGACTTCCCAGAGGCTGTATGGGGTCAGGGAGGGCAAGAACGCGATCCGGCCGATCCATTGATTCAAGGTCTTCTTCGGCGTGTACGAACCATGGCAGGCATCGTGGCCGATGACGAACAGGCGGGCGATCCACAGCGCGCCGACCAGTGACGCAAAGACCTTCACCCAAAAGGATTCGACCACCAGCAAGCTGGCGATCGCCACGCCGAGAACCAGCCAGTCGAGAAAGAACCACATGACGGGTACGACGATCGCGCGGTCTACCGTGAACGGCTGCAGCAATTTCTGAAATTTGAATCGCGATTTGTCGACCCCCGGAGTGGGATCCGCCAAGGCTTCAGGCTCAGTTAATGTTGAGTGCATCAGAACTCCGGCCAGGCGCTTATGAGGTTAGCAGACTAGTATACCCTTGCCGACGGTGGTCCCCAAGACGGTGGGTCGCAGATTGAAGACGTTAAGGGAAGTGGCGGTGTCAGGCGGTTTCCGCGTCCGGCCAAAGTAAAACCCCTAAGTGCTCGCAGGCTTCGATCAGCGCCGTCGCCGCTTCGCGAGTGCTCGCGTCGAGCCGACGGTCGTGGGTCAACAGCCACGTGAGGCGCGCACGGCGCGAGCGCGCCGACGGTTCGCTGTCAAATAGTGCCGGAAACAAGCCCAAGGCATCGACAAATTCGCGCATCGGCGCCGCAGCGGGCGTGTTTGGCGCCGGGGTCAGCAGCAACTTCAGCCACGTGACGCAGCGTTTCGCCAGGCCGGCCCGAGTGATGCCGAGGCTGGTACGACGGCGCGATTCACCGTCAGCCAGGGAGTCGGCCAGATTGCGATAACGCTCCACCGCCGATTCTTCCGCGGGCAGGGCCGGGCTGGCATCCGCCAGCACCGATCGCAGCAAATCGGCCAACAGCAGGGATAGCGACTCGGCGAGGAAACGTTGATTTTGATCGGCATCCGGCCGGGCCAGTTCTTCCCAGCTCCGCGGGCCACCCAATCGCCTTGCATTCGGGGATTTGGACATGGTCGCAGTGTAGCGGCATCATGGCGTCAATGTCGACCCGCTCGCGCCCACCGTCTGCTTGAGCTCCCAGCTCATTCCAGGAGAACCCGTGACTCTGGCCACGGGTGTCACACGCATCGTCGCCCCGAATGCGGGAATGATGACCGGTCCGGGCACCAACACCTATGTGTTGGGTGTCGAGGAGGTCGCGGTGCTCGACCCGGGGCCGGACGACCCCGCGCACCTGCAAGCCATTCTAAACGCCGTTACGGGGGTCATTCGCTGGATCCTGGTCACCCATACGCATCGCGATCACTCGCCCCTGGCGGTGCGGTTGGCGAGACTAACAACGGCGCAGTTGATCGGCCTCGAGCCGCCGCGCGACGGCCGCCAGGATGAGACTTTCACACCCGATCGGCGGCCTGTCGATGGTGAGCGACTGGAGTTCGGCGGCTTTCGCCTCACCGCAATCCATACGCCGGGGCATGCATCCAATTGCGTGTGCTATCTGCACGATGACGCCCGGCTGCTGTTCACCGGCGACCACGTGCTCGAAGGCGTCACCCCCGTGATACTGCCGCCCGATGGTGACATGGCGGCGTATTTCGCGTCGCTCGCGAAGCTCTCGCAGTATGATTTCGAGCGGATAGCGCCGGGGCACGGCAGCGTCATGGACCGCGGTCAGCGGGTGATCAGGCTGTTGCATGCGCACCGTCTCGCACGCGAGAACAAGGTGCTGGCCGTGCTCAACGTCTTGGGAGCCGCCGACCTCGAACGCTTGACGCCCGCCGTCTACGACGATGTGGCGGCCGACCGTCATCGCTGGGCGAAGCTCACGCTGGAGGCGCACCTCATCAAGCTCGAGCGCGATGGCCGGGTTCGCGTGGTGGGTGGCGAGTGGCAGCCAAACCTCGAATGAATGTTTCCTTGCGGTCGGTGAGCGTGCGACGCGGCGATACCTGGGCGCTGCGCGATGTTTCGCTCGATCTGCGGGCCGGTGAGCGGTGGGCGCTTATCGGTGGTAACGGCGCCGGTAAGACGCAGCTGCTGAAACTGTTGGCGACGGACGTCTGGCCGACACCCACGGGTCGGGAATCGCGGATTTATCGGCGCGGTCGCCGCCGCGTCGAGCTCTCTGAGGTGAAGCGGCGTATCGCCTACATCGGCGCCGAGCTGCAGGACAAGTACGCCCGCTACGACTGGAATCTGGCGGTCAGCGATCTGCTCGCGACCGGCCTGCATGGCACCGACCTGTTGTTGCGGACCGTGTCCAAGTCCGAGCGTCGCCGGGTCGCCGCCATGCTGGAATCGTGCGGACTGGCCCCACTGCAAGAGCGCCGCTTTCTGTCGCTCTCCTATGGCCAGAAGCGCCTGGCGCTGCTGGCGCGGGCATTGGTTCGACGCCCCGATTGGTTGCTGCTCGACGAGTTCTACAATGGCCTCGATGCCGAGCATCGCAGCCGGATCGATGCCATCCTCGAGCATGCGCAGTCGTTCGGCCAATCGTGGGTCGCGTCGGCGCATCGCGCCGTGGACGTGCCGCCAGGGACCCACGGGTTGATCGAATTGCGCGCCGGTCGGGTGCACTCGCAGCGGCACCTCAGCGCCCGGGCAATGAAACGATTGGCGGGGCCGGCCGTGTTGCCACCGAGACGAGCCGCGGAGCGCAGCCTTGGCCGGCGGCGCGCGGCGGTGAACACCTCGCGGTCGCGCGGCCGGCCGCTCATCCGCATCAAGTCGGCCGATCTTTATGTCGATTACCGGCTGGTGCTGCAAGACCTGAATTGGCAGCTGCACCGGCACGAACATTGGGCGATCGTCGGCGCAAATGGCGCCGGCAAATCGAGTTTTCTGAAATTGCTGTACGGCGACCTGTCGCCGGCGCAGGGCGGGACGATCGAACGCAGCGGTTTTCCGCGCGGCACGCCGATCGCTGAGTGGAAGCGGCAGGTCGGATACGTCTCGCCGGAATTGCAAACCGAGTACACGGTCGACGTCACGATACTCGAGTTGGTGGCGAGCGGCCGGCACGCGAGCATCGGTCTCGCCGCTCCAGCGACGGCCGCCGACCAGCGCCATGCCCAAACCTGGCTGAAATTCTTCGCACTCTCGTCCTTCGCGCGGCGGCGGCCACGTGAATTATCCTATGGACAGTTGCGCCGAGCGTTGTTCGCCCGGGCGCTCGCCGGCAAGGCCCGCGTGATGTTGCTCGATGAGCCGCTGACCGGGCTTGATCCGCGGCAGCGCGCCGCCATGAAACGTCTTTTGGAGCGATTGATGAAACGCGGACTCAGCTTGATTATTGCGGTGCATCATGCCGAAGATCTACCGCGCGGCATGACTCACGAGTTGCGGCTAGGCGACCGGCGCGCGAGCGAATTCAAGTTGCCGGTGCCAATGTCGAATTCTGCGACCCGCGTCCGCGGCAAGCCATGAGCGCCACGTCAACACTCCCGCTAACTTCCCGGCATGGGGTCATTATGTCGACATTCGCCGCTGCGACCGTCACCCTGGCCGGCGTGCTGCTGGTCGCCTGCGGTCATTCCGAATACGCCGTGCGGCCGGTGCCGAGAGTCGCGGCGGATGCCGTCGGCAGGCCGGTGCAACGGCTGGTGGACGCCTTGGGAGAGCCGCGCAAGATCGATAGCGGACCGACCAAGCTGAACTACGTCTGGTTCCTGCCGGAGATTCCCGCCGGCGCGCCCCAGGGCTTCCATGGCTGTGAGATCGAAGTGACAGTCGATCCGCGCTCCGACCACATTCTCGGCTTTACGCTGTCCAATATCGGCTGGGGTAATTGCGCCGAGATAAGCCGCAAGGTGAAAACCGCTGAGCCTTGAGTTTGCGCCGGCGGCGAAATTGCCATTCTGGAGAGTTGATTCGTGTCGCTATTTTTCATCTTGACGCTGGCCGTCCAAGCCGGCCTCATCGTGCACGTCATCCGCACGGGCAGAAACATGTTGTGGATCTGGGCGATCGCCTTGCTGCCGGCGGCGGGCTCCCTCGCCTACATCGTCGTCGAAATCTTGCCGGCATTGTTCGGTGGACGTGCGGCCAAACGCGCCAAGTCCGGCATCGACCGGCTCATCGATCCCAATCGGGATTTACGCGAAGCGGCGACCGCGGTGCAGGTCTCGGGCAACACCGAGGCTCGTCGTCGCCTCGCCGAGGAACTCTATGATCGCGGCCAGTATGCGGAGTCGATCGCCGCCGCCGAGGCGGGACTGCGCGGCATCTTCGAGCATGACCCGACGTTGTTGCTTGGCCTCGCGAAAGCGCAGTTCGCGGCCAAGGACTTCGCCGCCGCGCGCGCCACCTTGGAACGGTTGATTCAGAACAATCCGGAGTTCAGATCCGCGGAGGGGCACCTTCTGTATGCACGCGCTCTCGAAGCTCAGGATGCGCTCGATCAGGCCGAGCAGGAGTACGCAGCCGTGGCCCCCGGATACCCGGGCGCCGAAGCGCGGCTCCGCCATGCGTTGCTCATCAAGCGGCGTGGCAGAGTGCAGGAGTCGCGCAGCATGCTGCAGGAGTTATTGGACGGAGCGAAGCTCGCGCCCGCGCATTATCGCAAGGCCCAAGCCGAATGGCTTGAATGGGCGCGCCGGGAATTGTGATGCGCGGCCGCCTGCCGGGTTGGAGCATCGTTGCCATCGCGCTCTTGATGTCCTGCGCACGACAACGCGAGCCGGCGGAACGGACGCTCGCCGAAATCCACGCGCTGGTGGTACAGGCGAGTCCCGATGCCGCGAAATATGCCCCCGCTGAACTCATGCGCGCGCAGCAGCAGCTCGATGCACTCGAGTTGTCCTTCGACCGGCATGAGTTCGCGGCCGTGCTGGCGGCCGCGCCGCAAACGCTCGAGGATGCGCGACATCTCGCGTCGGTCGCGGCGGCGCGCAAGCGTGACATGCTGCAAGGCTTGACGGAGGACTGGTCGAGGCTTGCGCCGTCCCTGCCCGAGGCGATGACGGGGCTGCGCGGCCGCATCGATTCACTCGCCAAGCTGCCGAAGACCGCGGCCGGATTCGATGCGGCCGCGGCGCGTGGCGAGTTGCAGGTCGACGAGGCGCTCTGGTCGAAGGCGCAGGCAGCCTTCGCCACCGGGAATCTCAACGAGGCGGTGAGCACCGCAAAGACGCTCGAGACGGCTTTGGCGGAACTCGCATGCAAGTTGCCGCGGGCTTGATGCTTCCGGCACACTACCCGCCCTGACAACCCGCCCCTCGATGTTCAAGGGGCACTTAACGGAGAGTTCAATGGCGCGGATGGTGGTCGTGGACCGTGACGGTAAAGAGCACGTGATCGAGGCGAAGCCCGGTTTGAAGGTGATGGAAATCTTGCGCGAGCTCGATTACGGCGTCGCCGCCATCTGCGGCGGTCTCTGCTCCTGCGCCACCTGTCATGTTTACGTCGACGACGGCTGGGTTTCGCGACTGCCGAAACCGCAGAGCGATGAGCTCGATTTGCTCAAGGAACTCCCTGATTATCGTGAAGCCACGTCACGACTCTCCTGTCAGGTGGATTTCACCGAGGCCCTCTCCGGCATCAAGGTGGCGATCGCCCCGGATACCTGAGCCGCGCGGCCCGACCTACTTCTTCTCGGTCTGCCGCCGGACCGCTTCCTGGGCGGTGGCCAGCGCCGAGGGATCGGCGAGGAATCGGCGGCCCAACGGCCGAATGAGTTCGTCGAGGTCGTAGACGATCGGGATGCCGGTGGGGATGTTGAACTCTACGATCTCGCTCTGCGACATGCCGTCGAGCATCTTGACCAGTGCGCGCAACGAGTTGCCGTGCGCGACGATGAGGACGTTCTTGCCAGCGGAGAGTGCGGGCACGATGCGCGACTCCCAGAACGGCTGGACCCTCGCCAGGGTGTCCTTGAGCGATTCGCCCACGGGCAAACAGGCTGGATCGACATCCGCATAGCGCAAATCGAAGCGCGGGTGGCGAGGATCGTCGGCCTGCAAGGGTGGCGGTGGTATGTCGTAGCTGCGCCGCCAGATCTTTACCTGCGCATCCCCGTACTGGGCCACGGTTTGTGCCTTGTCGAGACCCTGGAGCGCACCATAGTGGCGCTCGTTCAACCGCCAGCTACGCTCCACGGGGATCCACATGCGGTCCGTCGTGTCGAGGATGATCCAGAGCGTGCGGATCGCCCGTTTCAGCACCGACGTGAAGGCAACATGCGGTTGGATTTTCTCCGTCAGCAGCTCCTGGCCGGCCCGGGCGGCTTCCTGCCGTCCCAGCGGGCTGAGCTCCACGTCATGCCAACCGGTGAAAAGGTTCTCGACGTTCCAGATGCTCTGTCCATGACGTACCAGGATCAATTTGCCGACCATCGCTACTCCTCGGCAGAGGCGCGTCGCGCCGCTGCAAATGTGCCTTCGAATTGGGTCGCCAGAACGGCTCCTTGGCGGATGTCAACGTTCAGGCGAAGACGCCCGCGACCCGAACGCTGCATCATTTTCGCGAATTTCTCAATCGCAGCCGCGGTCGGCGCCTCGAGCGTCGCCTTGAGGTCGCCATGGACCGGCAAGAGATAGCGGATGGTCGATTCTTGGATGACGGCGTCGGCGGCGATCCGGCGCGCATCGAGATAGCGGGTGAGCCACGCCCAACCAGTGAGCACCGCGATGGAAAACAAGCTGCCGCCGAAGGCGGTGCCCTTGAAGTTGGCGTTGGGCCCGAGCGGCGCGCTGAGCTCGAGTCCCGCGTCGTCGGCCCGAGTGACCGTAATACCGATGTGCTTCGCCAACGGAAATTCCGAGCTGATGCGGGCTTGCAAATACGCGGGTCCGAAAGACTCATGGCTGTCATGCATGGGCTTCACTCCTGGGCGAGCCGCCGCACCGCTTGCAACGCCACGGACAGCGTTGCGAAATCCGCCGCCGCTCCCGTGCGCAAGTCGACGACGATGCGTTTCAACGAGTCCACCCCCGTCGCGTGGCCGCCCAACCAACGATCGACGCGCCTCTCGGCCGTGCCGCCCTTGCCGGCCAGAATGGACGCGGTCAGCCGGCGCTGCAGCTCGTACAGGTTGTCGCTGAGTGTGCCTCGAGCCACTGCCTGCCATTGCCCCTCGGCGGCCAGGGAGTCGATCTGGTCGCGGATCCAGGTGAGCCCGATGCGTTCGCCCAGGTTGAAATAAACGCGCGCCGCGAAGCCGACATCGAGTCCGGCGGTCTTCGCCACCTCGACGAGATCCAGGGCGCTGTGCAGCACATCGAGTGACGCAATCCTCGCGGCCAGGTCTTCCGGCACATGTTGTTCGACCAGTCGCGCGCGATGGGATTCGAGGCGGGTCCGGTCGGTGCCGGTGAGCGTGTCGCCGAGAGTCTCCGACAGTGCGGCGATCGGCGCGGCGTAGCGACGCACCGCGCGCTCGATTCCCAGGTCCTTGGGGTGGTGCGTGAGCAACCAATAACTCGCGTGGCGAAGCAGGCGGGTGGTGTGAAACATGGCCGTGTACGCCGCCGCCGCCGGGATGTGATTGTCCAGCGCCTCGATTCGCGCCCACACGCTGCGCATGCTGAACACCTCGCGCGCGATACTGTAGGCGCGGGCGACCGCGGCGGGCGCGGCGCCGGTATCTTCCTGTGCGCGCACCGGAAAGACCGGTCCCATGCGATTGATGAGGCTGTTGGTGATCGAGGTCGCAACGATTTCCCGGCGCAGGCGATGCCGTTTCAGCCGGGCCGCGAAGCGTTGCTGGATCGGGGCCGGAAAATAGCGGGCGAGCTCGGCGGACAAATACGGGTCCTCCGGAACGTCCGAGCGGATCAGCGCCTTATAGAGCCAAATCTTGCCGTAACTTAAAATAACCGCGAGTTCGGGGCGCGACAATCCCTCGCCCGCTTTGCGCCGTTCGGCGATGTCCTCCTCGGATGGCAGGAATTCCAATGACCGGTCGAGGTCGCCGCTCCTCTCCAGCGCGCGCATGACGTAGGCGCTTTCGCTCAAGCGCTCGCGCGCACGAAATTCGGCGGTGCTGATCGCCTGGCTCTGCAAATAGTTGTTGCGCAGGACGAGCGCGGCCACCGCGTCGGTCATGCGCACCAACAACCGGTCGCGCGCCGCCCGCGTGATCTGCCCGGCCCGCACCGCACCATTCAGCAAAATTTTCAGTTTCACCTCGAGATCCGAACAGTTGACGCCGGCCGAATTGTCGATGAAGTCGGTATTCAAGCGGCCGCCGCGCCGCGCGTACTCGATACGCGCCAGCTGCGAGAAACCGAGATTGCCGCCTTCGCCGATGACCTTGCAGTTGAGCTCGGCGGCATCGATGCGCAGCGCATCGTTGCTGCGGTCGCCGACATCGCCGTGACTCTCGCCGCCGGCCTTGACGTACGTGCCGATGCCGCCGTTCCACAGGAGATCCACATGCGAGCGCAGGATGGCCTTGATGACTTCATTGGGAGTCGCCCGGGCCGGAAGTTCGAGCAGGTCTTGCGCTTCCTTCGGCAGCGCCAGGCTCTTGGCGTTGCGGGCAAATACACCACCACCTTTGGACAGCGCGGCGGGCGAGTAGTCCGCCCATGACGAGCCGGGTAGTTTGAAGAGCCGCTCACGCTCCTTGAAAGAGCGCGCTGCGTGTGGATTCGGATCGATGAAAATATGCTGGTGATTGAATGCCGCGATCAGCCGGATGTGGCGCGATTGCAGCATGCCGTTGCCGAAGACGTCGCCGCCCATGTCACCGATCCCGGCCACCGAAAAATCCTGATTCTGAATGTCGATTCCGAGTTCGCGAAAATGACGCTTGACGCATTCCCAGGCGCCGCGCGCGGTGATCGCCATCTTTTTGTGATCGTAGCCGGCCGAGCCGCCGGAGGCGAATGCATCCCCCAGCCAGTACCCGTATTCCGTCGACAGCGCATTCGCGATATCGGAAAAGGTGGCGGTGCCCTTGTCGGCGGCAACGACCAGATAGGCATCATCGCCATCATGGCGAACCGTCGCGGGCGGCGGCACGATCTTCTCGCCCTCGATGTTGTCGGTGATGTCGAGCAGGCCGCGGATCAAGGTGCGGTAGCATTCCTTGGCGTCGGCGTGGCCCTTTATGACGAAACCGCCCTTCGCACCCACCGGTACGATGACCGTGTTCTTCACCTGTTGCGCCTTCATCAGACCGAGGATCTCGGTCCGAAAATCCTCGCGCCGATCGGACCAGCGGATGCCGCCGCGGGCAACATGACCCATGCGCAGGTGCGCTCCTTCCATGCGCGTCGAGAAAACGAATATTTCGTACAGAGGCTTCGGCAGAGGCAGTTCCCGCAGCCGCTGGCTCTCCAACTTGAGGGACAGGTAGTCTTTGTACTCCGCTGACTGCGCGATTGTCTGGTACGCGTTCGTGCGGACCGTGGCGCTGATCGCGTTCCAGACGGCGCGTAATATTCTGTCCTCATCGGAACCGGTGACCTTTTCCAGGGCTGCGCGGATGCGGCCGTCGAGTCGGACGAGCGCGGTCCGGCGCCGGACCCTCCCGATCGCCGGATCGAAGCGCGCGGCGAACAGCTCGGTGAATGCGCGCGCCAGCGGCGGGTTACCGACCAGGACCTGGGCGATGTACCCCAAGCTGAAGGGCAATCCGGCTTGCAGCAAGTAGCGGGCGTAGGCGCGCAGCACCGTCACCATTCGCCACGGCACCCCCGTGGTCAGCGTCAGCTGGTTGAAGCCGTCGCTGTCCATGCGTCCGGTCCACACGGCGATGAATGCGCTCTTGATCTCACGGTCCAGTTCCGGCGGCTTTACCCGCGTCGCCGGGCGCATCACCAGTTCGAGGTCTTGAATCCAGGCCCGGCGGTCTGTCCCGAACTCGAGGGCGTACGGCCGTTCGGCGATCACCTTGAGCCCCATGTGCTCGAGGATCGGCAACAGGTCGGAGATCGGAATCGCATCGCGGCCGCGAAATATCTTCAGGAACAAATGGTCCTTGGCTTTCGCGTCGCGGCGATAAATATCGAGGTGGAGCCGATCGGGCTGCTGTTCGACCGACTCGAGGAAACCCACGTCGGCGGCGGCCGCCTCGCCCGAAAAATCTTCCGTGTAGGCGGCAGGAAACGCCGGCGCGTAGCGCTCATACAGGGTGAGCGCCACGGCCTCGTCGAAGCGGGTGAGCAGTGCGGTCTTGAAGGTGTCGGCCCAGGAGCGAATTGCCGCCGCGATATGCGCTTCCAAGACATCGCCGTCGACGCGGTCGCGCTCCGCGGGGAGAGTGCGCGCCACGATGTGCATGCGGGCGAGGTTCGAGTCCGTGATCTGCAGCTGGGATTCGATGCTGTAGGCGTCAAATGCATCGCGCACCAAGCGCTCGATTCGTTGCCGCACGACGCTGTTGTACTGGTCGCGGGGCACGAAGATCAGGCAGGAATTGAAACGGCGGAAGGGGTCACGGCGCAGCAGCAACCGCACCCGAGGCCGTTCCTGCAGGCCAAAGATACCGGCGACGATGCGGATCAGCTCCGGCACGCTGGCCTGGAACAGCTCGTCCCGCGGAAATGACTCGAGGATGTGCTGCAGCGCCTTGCCGTCGTGACTGTCCTGCGCCAGGGCAAAATGCTGAACGACCTGGGCCACCTTGTGGCGCACCAAGGGAATATCGCGCGGATTGGTGTTGTAGGCCGCCGAGGTCCACAGGCCGAGGAATCGGCGCTCGCCGACGAGCCGGCCGGAGGGTCCGAAGTGCTTGATGCCGACGTAGTCGACGTATCCCGGGCGATGCACCGTGGATTGAAAGTTCGCCTTCGTGACCAGCGCGAGCTCACGCGAGCGGCTTTGGCGCCGGATGTCGCTCGCCAGGATCCGTCCCGTGCTCGATGGATGCTGATGGCCGGGGCGAAGTATCCCCAGGCCGCCGGCCTCGACGGCCTCCAGGGTTTCGCCGCCGGCCTTACCCTTAAGCCGGTATTCCCGATAGCCCAAGAAGGTGAAATGCCGGCTATGCATCCATTCCAACAGCGCCTGAGTCTCGCTCACGTCCCGCGCATCGTAACGCCGGCTCACGGTATTCAAGTCCTCAGCCGCTTGACGCGCGGCGGCCTGCATGTGCGGCCAGTCGGCGAAGGCGACTCGCACATCGCGCATGCTGGTCTCGATCTCGGTCTTGAGCGAGCGCAAGACGTCGGCGTCGACGATTCGATCGACTTCGATGTATTGGAAGGATTCGAGATGCGCGCGCGGGGGACCGGGCGAGCGACTGCGTTCGGTCACGCTCTGCAGCCGGCCGCCGCGGTCGCGGACGACCTCGAGCACCGGGTGGGCCAGAAAATGCAATGCCAGCGACCGCCCCGTCAGCGCGAGGCCGATGGTATCGACCAGGAAGGGCATGTCCTCGCCCACCATCTGAATGACGGTATGCGTTGCGCCGTAGCCGTCCTCCGCCTCCGTGGGATTGAAGACACGGACGACGGCGCCGCCGCGTCTCTGCAGGGCCAATCGCAGATGGGACAGGGCCATGAGCGCGAGCGTGCGCGGTTCGCGCCCGTCGAAGTCCGCTGCATCGAGGTTCGCGAAATACGCCCTCAGATAGGCGTCGAGTTTGATTCCGTGCGATGCCCCTGAGGCGCCGCGCAGTTTCCGCGGCAATCGAGCGGCCGCTGCGGCCACAGCGGCAACCCTCCGGCGGTGGTGCTCTGACGACGCTGGAACCATGATGCTGACTCCCCCAAGGATTATTCTGCTTTTTCTAAGTCTTTGATGACGGCGGCGAGGAAGCGGCAAGCCTCGCCACCGGTAACGCAGCGATGATCGAAGCTCAACGACAACGGAACACGCCGATGGGCAACCACGCTGCCGCCCACCACCACGGCGTCCTCGCGCACCTTGCCGGCCCCCAGGATCGCCACGGCGGGTGGTACCACCAAGGGGATCCCATAGCGGCCCGCCAGGGTTCCGAAATTCGACAACATGAGCGTGAAATCGTTCAGATCGGCGGCGGCCGTGCTGCGCCGCCGAGCTGCTTCCTTGAGCGCCGCGATGGCGGCGCGCAGCGCTGCCGGTGTTTGGCTGCGGATGTCGCGCAGCACCGGCACGGTCAGACCCCCGGGCGTATCCACCGCGATGGCCAGATCGATGTGCCCGAGCAGCACACGCGACTTCGCGGCGGCGTCGTACCAGGCGTTCAGGGCGGGCTCGACCGTGCACGCTGCGATGAGGGCGCGAATCAGTCGCGGCATGTAATCACCGCGCACCGTCCAGCCGTGAATGTCCGCATCATCGCAGACCGTGCTGCCGGCGACCTGGTCCCGCGACATGGCCATGCTGTCCGCCATGGCGCGGCGCGTGCCGCGCAAGGGTTCGAGTGTCGCGCCCTCAGGCAAGGGCAACGGCGACAGTGGAGGATTGCTGCGGGGCGCGCCGGGCGCGCCCGCAGCACTCGCCGCACCGCCCGCCGCCAGTACGTCGTCGAGACCGATCCGTCCGGAAGGGTGGCTGGGCGCGACGTTGCGCAGATCCAGTTGCAGATGGCGGGCTACGGCACGCGCGATGGGCAGCGCCTGCAGCCGCGCATCATCTTGGGTTCGCGAGGCCGGCAGCGTCACGGATTCGACGAACGGCTCTTCGCGGCCGATCGGCATGGTACCGACCACCGTACCCGAATCGAAGTCGATGAGCGGCGCGCCGGTGGCAATGATGTCGCCGACCGCGCCATGCAGAGCCACGACGGTGCCGTTGACCGGCACCGGCACGTCGACCACCGCCTTCGCCGTCTCCACCGAGACCATCGGCTGATCGACGGTGACATGGTCACCGGGTTTGACATGCCATTCGAGAATCTCGGCCTCGGCCAAGCCTTCGCCCAAGTCAGGCAGCTTGAAGGTACTCATAAGGAGTCTGACAACGTCCGTCGCACCGCATCGACGATGCGCTCGACACTCGGGATGTAATCGTGTTCCAGACGGAACAGCGGCATGATGGTATCGAAGCCGGCCACCCTCTGGATGGGCGCGTGCAGATCATAAAGACCGTGTTCGGCGACGAGCGCGGCTATCTCTGCGCCGACGCCGACATTTCGCGCCGCCTCATGGACGATGACCAATCGTCCGGTCCTCGCCACCGAGGCGAGGATGGTGTCGCTGTCGATCGGCGAGAGGGTCGCCAAATCGATGACTTCGGCGTCAACCCGCATCGTCTCGAGTTGCGCCGCCGCACGCAGACACTCGAGTGTCATGGCGCCCCAGGTGACGACGGTGACGTCGCTTCCTTCGCGCAGAATGAAGCAACGGTCGAGCGGCAGCGCCTGTCCATCGTCGGCCACTTCCTGCCGCATCGCGCGATATAAACGCAGCGGTTCCAAAAACATCACGGGATCCGGATCGCGGATCGCAGCGAGCAGCAGACCGTAAGCCCGGGCGGGAGAGGACGGGCAGACGACGCGCAGGCCGGGGATATGGCAGAGCAGAGTCTCAGTGCTCTCCGAGTGGTGTTCGGGCGCATGAATCCCGCCACCGTGCGGCGTGCGGATGACCACCGGGCACGATAATCGGCCACGCGTTCGGTAGCGCATGCGAGTCATGTGGTTGACGATCTGGTCGAGGGCCGGATACATGAAACCCATGAATTGAATTTCCGCCACGGGTTTCAATCCATGCGTGGCCATGCCGACCGACATCCCCGCAATCGTTGCTTCGGCGAGCGGTGTGTCCTGAACCCGGTCCGGGCCGAAGCGAGCTTGCAGACCGGCGGTGGCGCGAAACACTCCGCCGTTCGCGCCGACGTCCTGACCGATGACGACCACGGCCGCGTCGTGGTGCATCTCCCAGGCATGCGCCAGCGCAATCGCTTCGACCATCGTGACCAAGCTCAAGTCAGCGTCCGCTCGACTTGGAGGCGTACTTGCGCGCGAGCGCACGCTGAGGCTCGAGATGTGGCGGCAGCGTGGCGAACAGATGATCGAACATGGCGTCGGTCGAGGGCTTCGCGCTCTGCAGATACTCCTGTACGGCGGCATCGACCGCAAGCGCGCTGTCAGCCAGCAATTCCTGTTCGCGCACCTCGTCCCAGGCGCCCAGACCCAGCAGATACTCGCGCAGTCGCAGCAGCGGTTCGAGGGCCCAGGCCTCCCTGACCGCGGACTCCGAGCGGTAGCGACTCGCATCATCGGCTGTGGTGTGATCGCTGAGCCGGTAGGTGAGCGCCTCGATAACACAGGGACCGCCACCGTGTCGGGCGGTTTCGAGCGCCTCGCTCACGCTCGCGCGCACGGCGAAGACGTCGTTGCCATCCACCTGAATACCCGGGATGCCCGCGGCCACTGCCTTTTGCGCCAGGGTTTGGGTCCGGGTTTGTGAGGCGACCGGAACGGATATCGCCCAGCCGTTGTTGACGATGACGAACACCACCGGCAGATGGCGTGCCCCGGCCAGGTTGAGTGCTTCGTAGAAGCAGCCCTCGGAGGTGCCGCCGTCGCCGATGTAAGCCAGTGCGCAGCGCGGTTCGCCGCGTATTTTGAAGGCCATGGCGGCCCCCGCGGCATGCAGGGTCTGAGTGGCGATGGGCACGCACCAAGCGAAATCATGCCGCGGCCCTGCAAAATCATTGCCGCGTTCGTCGCCGCCCCAATAGAGCAGAATCTCCGTCATGCTGACGCCGCGCCAAAGCTGGGTGCCGAATTCACGGTAAACGGGCGCCAAAACGTCCTCCGGCCGCATCGCCGCGCCGATGCCGATATGCGTGGCTTCATGTCCCAACGAGGGGGGGTAGGTGCCAAGCTGGCCCGTGCGCTGCAGGTTGACCGCCTTCGTATCGAACACCCTGACGCGGGTCATTGCCGCATACATCTTGATGATTTCCGCCACGTCCTCGGCGAATGCCGGCAGCGGACCCACCAAGCGTCCGCGCGGATCGAGAATCTGGCGGTAATGGACCTCAAACTGCGCGACGATCGTCATGGCCGGATTATGCCATGCGGCAACCTCACGGACGGTGCTCTGCGGCGAGGTACTGCTCCGTCTGCATCTCGATCAGCCGGCTCGCGGCGCGCTCGAATTCGAACCGCAAGCGTTCTCCCTGATAAAGATTGTTCGCCGGTGCCGCGGCCGATACCACGAGCTTCACGCCGCGATCGTAGAGCTCGTCGATCAGCATGATGAAGCGACGGGCGGCGTTGTCGTTGCCCGTATCGAAGAGCGGAACATGGGCGACGAACAGCGCCTGATAGCGACGCGCGAGTTCGATGTAGTCGTTCTGGCTGCGCGGGCCCTCGCAGAGCTCGGCGAACTCGAACCAGACGGCACCGCCGCCCTCGCGCTCGGCGCGAATCGCGCGGCCTTCGACGGTCAGCAGCAAAGGTCCCTGACCCCCGCCGGTGAGCGCCGCGAACCGTCGCTGCATCGAGTCTTCAGTTTCGGGTATGGCCGAATCAAAATAGGTGTGCGCCTGCTCGAGACGCCGACCGCGGTAATCCATGGGGCCATCCAGGCAAATGACATCGACGTGCCGGCGGATCAAGTCGATGGCGGGCAGGAAACTTTGCCGCTGCAGACCGTCCTTGTACAAATCCTCGGGCTTGAGGTTCGACGTGGTCACCAAGGTCACGCCGCGACGGAACAGCCCATCGAGCAGTCCGCCAAGCAGCATCGCATCGGCGATGTCGGTGACGAAGAACTCGTCGAGGCACAGCACACCGATACGCTGCGCCAGGCGCTCGGCGACGATCTCCAGGGGGCGGGCGTGGTTGCGGATGGTGGCGAGTTCGGCATGCACGGCGCGCATGAAATGATAAAAATGCGAGCGCTCCGCGGATCGCGGCAGGGGCGTCGCCGCAGCGGTCAGGGTCTCGACGAACAGATCCATGAGCAGCGTCTTGCCGCGTCCCACGGCGCCGCAGAGATAGAGCCCACGGACCGGCGCCGATCTCGCCCGCGACCAGGGCAGAAACATGCGGCCGCTCGGCCGGGCCTTGAGATTCACCGCCAGATCGTCCAAACGAAGGGCGGCGATCTCTTGTGACGAATCGGCCTGCAGCCGCCCGGCGACCACCTCCGCACGCAGGCGAGCGATGACGGAAGCGCCGCCGTTCAGCATGCCGTCGGGCACCTTCGTCGCGGTCGCGGCCACGTCAAATACCGGGCCAGGCACCTACAAATTCTGGTAGTTCGGACCGGATCCGCCCTCGGGAGTCGTCCAGGTGATGATCTCATAAGGGTCCTTGATGTCGCAGGCCTTGCAGTGCACGCAATTCGCCGCATTGATCTGCAGGCGACGACCACCGGCGCCATCGGCAACCATTTCATACACGCCGGCGGGACAGAAGTTTTCACAGGGGTTGCCGTATTCCTTGGTGCAGCGGGTCACGCAGATTGAGGTGTCGGCGACCTTGAGATGAATGGGCTGGGATTCCTCGTGCGTATTGCCGGCGAAGAACACAAATGAGACGCGATCGCGCGGCGGCAGCGTGCGCTCTACCCAGTGACGATCGGGCGATTCGAATTCTTCGAGCCGTTCGAGGCGAGAGAAGTCGGCGGTGTTCTTGAGCGTCCAGGGTGACATCCCGTTGGTCAACGTCTCCCAGCCGGCGTTCAGCAAGCCGAACCACATGCCGCGCTTGAAACCAGGCTTGAAGTTGCGAATCTTCTTGAGTTCCTGGCCACCGGGGGAGCTGCGCCATTTGGCGTCGAAGCCGGTGCCGGCCTTGGTCTCGGCGACATGCTCGCCGGCCAATGTGCCGGAACGGATCGCCTGATGAACACCCTTGATCTTCGCGAAATTCAACGTGCCGCCGGCGTCACCGACGAGGATTGCACCGGGCATCTCCAGGGTTGGCAATGATTGCCACCCGCCGGCGGCCACGGTGCGCGCGCCTGCACTCAGTATTTCACCGCCCTCCAAGAGCGATTTGACCGTGGGGTGATTCTTGTATTGTTGAAAGGCCTCGAAGGGCTTGAGGCGGGGATCCTGGTAGTCGAGACCGACGATATAGCCCACATAGACCCGGTCGTTGTCGAGGTGATAGAGGAAGCTGCCCGCGTACGTCTTGCTGTCGACCGGCCAGCCCAGAGCGTGCTCGATGCGGCCGGGGCGCACGCGGCCCGCCGGGAGCTGCCACAGTTCCTTGTAGCCGAGTGCGAAGGTTTGCGGGCAATGCCCCTTGGCCAGATCGAACTTCTTGATGAGTTGCTTGGAAATCGAGCCTCGGCAGCCTTCGGCCAGTACGGTGAGTTTGGCATGGATGTCGACGCCGGCCGCGTAATTCGGTCCCGGGCTGCCGTCGCGCTCCAGGCCCATGTCGCCGACGCGGATGCCCATCACCGCGCCGCTCGCATCGAACAGCGCTGCCGATGCCGCAAAGCCTGGAAAGACATCGACCCCCAAGGCTTCGGCCTTGGACGCCAGCCATTGGTTGAGCTGGCCCAGCGAGACGATGTAATTGCCGTGGTTATTCACGGGCGTGCCGCGAGTGAGCCGCTTCGGCAGCCAACTGACCAGAAAATCGGGTATGGGTTTGAATGAACCCTTCGGCGTCAGGATCCGAAAGTCATCCTCTGCGGCCGGCACCTTCATGCCGGGGTAGTCGGCTTGCCATTCAGGCAGCAGGCTCTCCAGCGGTCCCGGCTCGAGGACGGCGCCGGATAGGGAATGAGCGCCGATGGAGGCTGCCTTTTCCAGGACGCACACCGTCGTCTCGGGCGATTTCTGCTTCAAGCGGATCGCGCAGGCGAGTCCGGCCGGGCCGCCGCCGACGATGGCCACTTCATATTCCATGACATCCCGAGTGCTGTCCGTCATCAAACTTCACCTACGGCCGCCCGCAAGGGCTCCCTATTGCTGAATCTAGAAAAAAACGCGGCGTAGTAGACCACAAAGCGAGGGGTGGTGGCACGAGTTCACCAGGCGGATAAGCCCTGAGGGGATTTCCCGCTGTTTGTCGCTTTACTCACTGGGATCGCCATGTTTGCAGGCCATGGATGCTGCTAACCAGGGATGGCCAAGGGATTTGGGCATGGTATGGGCAGGGACGCCCACTTTAAGAGTCGGCCGTCAGGGGTTCGCCGACGGCCGCCGCAATCAGTTCGCGGCTGCGTTCACGAGCGCCGGCAGGCTCGAGAACCGCCAAGATCTCGACCCGGATCGGGTGACGGTAGATCATGAAGCCGGTTGCCGGCAGCACCTCGCGGGCGCCGTGAATTGCCACCGCCACGACCGGCATGCCCGACCGCTGTGCCGTGGTGAACGCACCGGGTAGGAATTTGCGGATCTTGCGGCAGTCATCGAACGTGCCTTCTGGAAAGAACATCAGCGATTGGCCCGCGGCAGCGGTGCGCAGGACGCGCCTGGCATCTCGAGCACGCTCGTGCGGTTTGAACCTTTCGACGAATTCCGATCCGAGACCGCGCAGGAACACGCCGGCGAGCGGCACCTTCACCATCTCCTTCTTGATGACGAAGGCGAAGTCCGCGGGCAACGCGGCGATGGCGATCATGCCGTCGATGTAGCTCGCGTGATTCGCGACCACCACGCAGGGCTGGTTCGGCAGGTGTGCTTTGCCCTGAACCGTGAACGGAATACCGGCCGCACGAAAGAAACCACGCGAAAATGCGCCGGCGACGCGCCGCCGGCGGCGTGGGCCGGGAACGAATAGATTGATGACGAGCGTGGTCAGCACGAGCACCGTGAACAGCGTGACGCAATACAGCGCATACAGCCGTTCGATCAGCGCGGCGGCGGACGTGGACCGCGGATTTTTTTCGAAATCTGTGATCTGGTTCTCCTTATGTTAATACTTAATACAGACTGTGAGACCGCTCACGCCGACCCGTCGACACCCCTCGCATACTGACCGCAGCTTAAGTACGACACCATTTCGTGCGATTACAACGCGAGAACCTATGGCGACGGCTTTAAAACGGACGGTATATACACGCACTTCGGGAGCGGGTGAAGCGCCTACTCGCGAGGCCGCGGACCCAGCCCTGCAGCGCTTTCTCGATGCGGTTTGGATGGAGCGGGGCTTGTCCGCCAACACGCTGGCCGCTTATCGAGCCGATCTCACCGCGCTCGCGCGCTGGTTGGAGGAAAGGGACAGCGCACTGCTGCGCGCCACCCGGATCGAACTCCTGGGGTTCATCGCCGCCCGGGTGGAAGGAGGTTCAAGGCCCCGCTCCACGGCGCGACAGCTGTCGAGCTACAGGCGTTTCTTCCGATTCATGCTGCGCGAGGGACTGGTCGAGGCCGATCCGACGGCGCAGATCGCGATGCCAAAAATCGGCCGTTCGCTGCCGAAGTCGCTGACCGAAGCTGAAGTCGATGCCTTGCTCGAGGCGCCCACCGTCACCGATCCGCTCGGTCATCGTGATCGCACCATGCTCGAAGTGCTGTATGCGACCGGGCTGCGCGTTTCGGAACTCGTCAGCCTCAAGCACAACCAGGTCAATCTGAACCAGGGCGTCATTCGCGTGGTCGGCAAGGGCAATCGTGAACGATTGATTCCCTTGGGCGACGAGGCGGTGCGCTGGGTCGAACATTTCATGCAAGGACCGCGGGTCGAGATCCTGTTGGAGCGACAGACCGATTATTTGTTCCCAACCCGTCGCGGCGATCGGATGACCCGCCAGGCGTTCTGGCACATCATCAAACGCTATTCCAAGAAAGCGGGCGTCGACAAAGAGTTGTCGCCGCATACTCTCCGGCATGCCTTCGCGACGCATTTGCTGAATCACGGCGCTGACCTGCGGGTGGTGCAAATGCTGCTCGGCCATAGTGATCTGTCGACGACACAGATCTACACGCACGTGGCACGCGAGCGGCTGAAGGAATTGCACCAGCAGCATCATCCGCGCGGCTGATGCAGCCGGTCCAGGCTGCCCGCCTCAGGGCAGCGCGATGCTCCCGCAGGATGCTCTGTTAGAATCAGTTGAACCTTCCCGTCCTCGATGGGGTCTACCGGGGCAACCCCTTGGAGTTCGCATGATCAATTTCCCCGCGCTGGTGCTGATCGGATTGGGTGCCGTCGGTTTAATCATGCCCGCGTCGTCCGCCGATCAACCCGCCGATCCGCGCGCCGCACTGTTGAAGCTGTTGCCCGCCGGTTCGAAGCTCGAGGATCTCCGGCCTTCGCCGATTCCGGGTATTTACGAGTACTCACAGGGCGCCGACATCAGCTATCTCACGGCTGATGGAAAATATTTCATCGACGGCAGCGTGTACGACATGAGCACGCGCCAGAACCTCACCGAGGAACGCCGCACCAAGGCGCGGGTGGCCTTGATCAATGCGGTACCCGAATCGGACATGCTCATCTTCTCACCGAAGAATCCGCTTTACACCATCACGGTGTTCACGGATATCGATTGCCCGTATTGCCGCAAGCTGCATAGCGAGATCGCTGAACTTAACCGGCTCGGGATTCGCGTGCGCTACATGTTCTATCCGCGCACGGGTCCGAATACCGAAAGCTGGCGCAAGGCCGAGGCCGTCTGGTGCGCGGCGGATCGCAACGCGGCCCTGACCCGCGCCAAAGCGGGCGGCAGCGTGGACACCAGTAAGAGCTGTGCACCGAACCCGGTGGCGCGCGAGTACGCCTTGGGTCAGAGCGTGGGGGTCCAGGGCACGCCCGCGATCGTCACCGAGAGCGGCGAATACATCAACGGCTATATGCCCCCACAGGAACTCGTCAAGGAACTCAAAGACCTGACGTCGGCTAACAAGGGCAAGGGCTAGAAGTTTTCGCCGGGCGAGATTACCGCTCGAGGAACTTGGCCTTGTCTTTGACGCCTTCCCATTCCTTGGCATCCGCGGGCGGATCCTTCTTCTCGCTGATGACCGGCCATTTCTTGGCCAGCTCCGCATTCAGCCGTTTGAAATCTTCCTGGCCGGTCGGGATCTCCTCCTCGGAGAAAATGGCCTCGACCGGACATTCCGGCTCGCACAAGGTGCAATCGATGCACTCATCGGGATCGATGACGAGAAAATTCGGCCCCTCGTGGAAACAGTCGACCGGGCAGACCTCCACGCAATCCATGAACTTGCACTTGATACAGCTTTCGGTCACCACGAACGCCATGACGTTACCTTTCACTACCAGTTGAACGAGGGCGCTATTCTGCCACAGCGCGGGAGGAGCCTAGTACTTGATCGGCCGAGTCAGCTCGGTGAAGTGATAGTCATCGCGGCCGGCCGAGCGGTCGGCGAAGAACTTCCGCAGGGTGAATTCGCCGCTCGGAAAGGCGAGGTCGGTCCATGGAATTTCCGCTTCCGTATACAAGCCGACTTCCAAGCTCTCCGTCCCCGCGCCGAATTGCGGCGCCAACAGCCGGGCCCGGAACATCACATGCACCTGATGGGCGTGGGTGACGTTGACCACCGCGAGCAGTGAGCCGATCTCGACGGTGGCGAGGGCCTCCTCCTGGCACTCGCGAGCGGCCGCGTGTTGCATGGTCTCGCCGTTTTCCATGAAGCCGGCGGGCACAGTCCAATAGCCCCGCCGCGGTTCGATGGCGCGACGACAGAGCAGGATCTTATCCTCCCACTCGGGCACGCACCCCAACACCAAGAGCGGATTCTTGTAATGGATCAAGCCGCAGTTCGTGCACACGAAGCGCGGCACTTGGTCCCCATCCGGAATCTTCGAAACGACGGGCGAGCCGCAATGACTGCAGAAATTCACAGCATGTCCATAAAAAAGTGCCCGGCGAGGGCTTCTATAAGCTCAACAAATCAGAATGCTAGCACGCTTGCACGAGGTAACCCATCGTAACTGGTCCTGTTTGATAGGGTTGACCGCTACGGGGCGAACCACTCGGGGGCGCCGGTCTTCTATTGCTCAGTTGGATTGCCGTTATTCAATAGAGATTTATGTTGAGCGGGATTCGCTCGCGCCCATTTGCCAGCGGTTTTGATCAGGCTATTGATCTACTGTGCCCGGAGAGGGAATCGAACCCACACTCTCGTGAAAGAACCGGATTTTGAGTCCGGCGCGTCTACCAGTTCCGCCATCCGGGCATGCCAGATCCGCTAGTATATGCGATCGCCGCTCTTGTTAGTATCCGCTCCTTTCAAGGCAGTCAAGAATCATGCGGCGCTCCGATTTTCATTTCGATCTTCCTCCGGAACTCATCGCTCAGCGTCCGGTTGAACCCCGGTCCGCGAGCCGTTTGCTGGTGCTCGATGGGCTCTCCGGCACGCTCGACGATCGTCATTTCCGCGATTTCCCCGATTTGCTCCGACCGGATGACCTGTTGGTATTCAACGATACCCGGGTGGTGCCGGCGCGTATCCACGGCATCAAGGAAACCGGCGGCCGCATCGAGATCTTGCTGGAACGGGCGATTGATTCGACCACCGCGCTGGTGCATGCAAAAGCCAGCAAGGGGTTGAGGCTCGGTGCGCGCGTCGCGTTGCCGGGCGGCGCCAGCGCGCGCATGCTGGGCCGTGACGGCGACCTGTTTCGTCTCGAATTCTCCGCGCCGGTGCTCGAGTATTTCACCGCCCACGGCGAGGTGCCTCTACCGCCCTATGTGCAGCGGGCGGTGGACGCCGCCGATCGCGAGCGCTACCAGACCGTGTTCGCGCGCAACGCGGGCGCGGTGGCCGCGCCGACGGCGGGGCTGCACTTCGATGCCGACCTGTTCGCGGCGCTCGCGATGCGCAATGTCGCCCACGCATTCGTTACCTTGCACGTCGGCGCGGGCACTTTTCAACCGGTGCGCGAGGATGATGTCGGCCAGCATGTCATGCACGAAGAATACCTTGACGTTCCGGCAGCCACGGCCGCGGCGATCAACGCCACCCATGCGGCCGGCGGGCGGGTGGTCGCGGTGGGAACCACGGTGGTTCGCAGCCTGGAAACAGCCGCTGCGGCAGCCTTGGACGGCGCCCGGCAGCAAACCGCTGGAGAGCACGGCGGCCACGCACGCCGACCGTTGGTCCCCTATCGCGGCGCCACCCGGCTGTTCATCGTGCCGGGTTTCAAGTTCCGCATCGTCGATGCCATGCTGACCAACTTCCATTTGCCGGAGTCCACGTTGCTGATGCTGTGCTCGGCATTCGTCGGCCGCGACAGGCTGTTGGCCGCGTACGCGCACGCGGTGCAGGCACGTTACCGATTCTTCAGCTACGGTGACGCCATGTTCATCACGCCCATGGCCGGCGCGCGGCAGGCCGCATGACCCGCATGCATTTCACCTTGCTGGGTGAGGACGGACGCGCCCGACGCGGCCGGCTCGAGTTCGCGCGCGGCAGCGTCGATACTCCGGCGTTCATGCCGGTGGGCACCTACGGCACGGTCAAGGCGATGCGGCCGGAGGATATCGAAGCGACGGGCGCCGAGATCATTCTCGGCAACACCTTCCATTTGTATCTGCGACCGGGTCTCGAGGCGATTGAAGCGCATCAGGGTCTGCATCGATTCATGCATTGGCAGCGACCGATACTCACCGATTCCGGCGGCTTCCAGGTATTCAGCCTGGCGAAGATGCGGAAAATCACCGAAGAGGGTGCGCGGTTTCGCTCGCCGGTCGACGGTGCCCAAGTGTTTCTTTCGCCCGAAGAATCGATGCGCATCCAGCGCGTGTTGGGTTCTGACATTGCGATGAGCTTCGATGAGTGCACGCCGTATCCGGCGACGGAGGTTGCGGCCCGAACTTCGATGGAATTGTCGATGCGCTGGGCGTCGCGCGGCTTTGCTGCGTATCACGCGTCCGAACCGCCGGGAACCCTGTTCGGCATCGTGCAGGGCGGGGTTTATGCCAATCTTCGCCTGGCGTCGCTCGAGGCGTTGGAGCGCATCGGCTTTGCGGGTCTTGCCGTCGGTGGCCTCGCGGTCGGCGAGACCGAGATGGAGCGGACGCGCGTCCTCGATGACCTACTGCCGTACATGCCGCCGGCCAAGCCGCGCTATCTGATGGGGGTGGGTCGTCCCGAGGACATCGTCGAGGCGGTGCGGCGCGGGATCGATATGTTCGATTGCGTCATGCCGACCCGGCATGCGCGTAATGCCCACCTATTTACGCGCAGCGGTGTAATCAATATTCGTAATGCGGCGCACCAGAAAGATACCAATCCGATCGAAAGCGACTGTGGTTGCTATACCTGCCGCCATTTCAGCCGGAGTTACCTGCGCCACCTCGACCGCTGCAATGAAATACTGGGATCGCATTTGAACACCGTCCATAACCTCTATTACTACCAACGCCTGATGGCGGAGATTCGCACGGCCGTCGCGGCGCAACGCTTCGCCGCGTGGGCCGACGAGTTCTACACGCTGCGCGGCGGCGGTTCGGTCTGACACGGTTGCTGTATACTACGCGGCTTTGTGTCGCGGCGCCCGCCGCCAAAATGAGTGTAACACTATGGATTTCTTCATTAATTCAGCCCAAGCGCAGGCCGGTGGCGCAGGCGGCGGACAGAGCATGCTTTCGGCCCTCATGTTGCCCGTATTGTTGTTGGTGGTGTTTTACTTTTTGTTGATCCGGCCACAGAACAAGCGGGCCAAGGAGCAGAAGGAAATGCTCTCGAAAGTCGCGGCCGGTGACGAGGTGGCGACCACGGGCGGCATTCTCGGCAAGGTCGTCGAGGTGGGCGAGCAGTTCTTGACCTTGGAAATCGCCAGCGGTGTGACCATCAAGCTGCAGAAATTCCAGGTCGCGCAGGTGTTGCCCAAGGGGACGGTCAAGAACGCATGATCTCCTATCCACGCTGGAAGATCGCGTTGTTCGCGATCGTCCTGCTCGTCGGAATCTTGTTGGCGCTGCCGAATTTATTCGGCGAGGAAAGTGCGCTGCAACTCGCGCGTGATCGGGCGGTGGTGACCGCCGACGACCAGGCGGCCGTCATCCAATTGCTGAAGGACAAGGGCGTGGCGCCGGACGGTGCATTTCTCGATCAGGGCAGGCTCACGCTGCGTTTCGCCAGCAAGCAGGACCAGCTGAAGGCCCGCGATACGATCGCCGAGGCGCGCCCTGATGTGTTCACCATCGCCCTGTCGCAAGCATCGCGCGTTCCCGACTGGATGCGCAGCCTCGGCTTGAATCCGTTGAAGCTGGGGTTGGATTTGCGCGGCGGTGTCTATCTGGTCTATCAGGTCGATATCGATGGCGCCGTCAAGCAGGATCTCGATCACCATGAACAGGATTTCCGGGCCTCGCTGCGCACGGCTCGCGTGCCGTACCAGGACGTGAAGGTCGACTATCCGGCGCATCGTGTGGACGTGCTGTTTCGCGACGACGACAGTCGCAGCAAGGGACGGGTGGCCATGCTGGCGGACAGCCGCAACCTCGTGCTCACCGACAGCGTGCAGGGCGGCTTGCCGGCGCTGCAATTCACGCTCACGCCGCAGGAGATCACCGATCGGCAAAATGCCGCCGTTCAGCAGAACATCATCATTCTGCGTAATCGCCTGAACAGTCCGGAACTCGCCGTCTCCGAGCCCCAGGTGGCGCGCGAAGGCGTCGACCGGATCGCCATCCAGTTGCCCGGGCTGCAGAATTCCGCCGAGGTCAAAAAGATTCTCGGCAAGACCGCGACGTTGGAATTTCGCATGGTCGATGAAAACGGCAATGCCGCTGAGGCCGCCGCCTCGGGTCACGCGCCCTTGGGCTCCAAGCTTTACTACACGCGTGAGAAACAGCCGATCTTGCTGAAGCGCGAAGTCGTGGTGACCGGGGACCAGCTCACCGACGCGTCATTCCAGCCGAATGGCCAGGACGGACCGGCGGTGTCGGTCAGCCTTGACAGCCATGGCGCGGCGAAGATGCTGAAGAACACGGAAGAGAACATCGGTCATCTCATGGCCGTGGTGTTCATCGACCGATCGCGCGAGAAGAACGAGCAAGGGGTCGAGGTCGACAAGAGCACGGAAGAGGTGATCAATCGGGCGACCATCCGCGGTGTCTTCAGCAATAATTTCTCGATCACCGGTGTAAGCCCGATCGAAGGCCGTGAACTTGCCCTGTTGCTGCGTGCCGGCGGCCTCGCCGCGCCGCTGACGCCGGTCGAAGAACGTGCCATTGGTCCGACGCTGGGTCAGGACAACATCAACAAGGGTGTCGACGCAATGGTATTCGGCATGCTCGCGGCATTCGTCTTCATGGCGATTTATTACAAGGTCTTCGGCTTGATTGCCGACCTGGTGCTGGCCGCCAACGTGGTGCTGCTGACGGCGCTGTTGTCGGTGTTCGGCGCCGCGCTGACCCTGCCCGGGATCGCCGCCGTGGTGTTGACCGTGGGCATGGCGGTGGATGCCAACATCCTGATCTACGAACGCATCCGTGAGGAATTGCGCAATGGCGTTTCGCCGCGCGCGGCCATCGCGGCGGGGTTCGACCGGGCATTTTCGGCGATCGCCGATTCCAACGTCACGGCATTCATCGCGGGCCTGGTGCTGTTGTTCCTCGGCGCCGGTGCTGTGCGCGGCTTCGCGACCGTATTGGTCTTCGGTATCGTCACCTCCATGTTCACGTCGCTGATGGGCAGCCGTGCCTTGGTCCAACTCGTCTACGGCGGCAAACGCAAGGTCGAGCGCCTGTCGATCTGACGGCGGCCGCCAGCATAAGGTTCGTACATGGAATTTTTTCACAAAGTAACCCGCTTCCCGTTCATGAACACCCGCAAGGTGTGGTACGGATTGTCGACGCTGCTGATCGTGGCATCGCTCGCGCTGGTGGTGATCCGTGGACTCAATCTCGGGGTGGATTTCACCGGTGGCGTGGTGGTGGAGACGACCTTCGCGGAGGCGCCCAACATCGAACAATTGCGTGGCGCGTTGGGGTTGGCCGGGCTCGGCGGTGCTCAGGTGCAGGCGTTCGGCAGTTCGCGCGACATCCTGGTGCGTCTACCACCCGATCCGAACGCCAAGGGTGATCAGATCGGCGCGAGAATTCAAGAGATCTTCGGCACCATCGACCGCAGCGTCAAGGTGCAACGCACCGAGGTGGTGGGACCGCAGGTGGGTCAGGAACTGTTCGTCAAGGGCGCCTGGGCCCTGGTCGCCACACTCGTGCTGATCTCGATCTACGTGCTGTTTCGGTTCACTTTCAAGCTGTCGATGGGCGCTATTTTCGCGGTTTTGCATGATCCGATCTGCGTGCTCGGTTTCTTTGCGCTGACCCAGCTCACCTTCGATCTGACCGCGATCTCGGCGATTCTCGCGGTCATCGGCTATTCATTGAACGATACCGTCATCGTCTTCGACAGGGTGCGCGAGCGCGCCCGCGTCGCCCGTAAGTTGACGATCGCCCAGGTCATCGATGAGTCGATCAATCAGACACTGTCGCGCACTCTAATGACCAAGCTGGTGACGCTGCTGGTTGTCGTCGCCCTGCTGATTTTCGGCGGCGAAACGCTGCATGGCTTTTCGGCGGCGCTGGTCATCGGTATCCTCGCGGGCACGTATTCATCGATTTACATTTCAGCCGCGCTCGCGCTCGATTTCGGCCTGCGCAGCGAAGATCTGTTCGAGCGCAAGCTCGCGAAGCCGGAAGAGGTCGACGGCCTGCCATAGGCGGTCTTGCAAGGCCCTGGCCGGGCTAACAGGAGTCAGGTGGCACTTTTTCTCGATACGCGGGTCTGGATTGCCTTCCTGACGCTGACAGTGCTCGAGATCGTGCTGGGAATCGACAATATCCTCTTCTTGGTGGTCCTCGTCGACCGTCTGCCGCCGGCGCAGCGTCAAGGCGCGCGCCTCATCGGTTTGCTGGTCGCCATGTTGACGCGCATCGCGCTGCTCTTTTCGGTCGTCTGGCTCGCGGCGCTGCGTCGCCCGTTGCTGACCGTGCACGGCTGGTCGATCACGATTCGTGCGGCCATACTGGTCGCCGCCGGCGCCTTTCTCATCATTCAGAGCATGCTGGAAATGCGCGAGATGTTCGTGGGTGAAGAAGCCTCGCAGCGGCGCGTCATGGCCCGCGGTTTCGTGCTGATCGTGCTGCAGATCGGCATCATCGACATCGTCTTTTCGCTCGACTCGGTATTCACCGCGGTCGGACTCGCCAACAACATCGAGGTCATGGTGGCCGCCATCGTGGCCTCGGTGGTGGTTATGATGGCGGTGGCCGCGAAGGTGGGCGCCTTCATCGCCCGTTATCCGACTGTCAAGATGCTGGCCCTCGCATTTCTGCTGATGGTCGGCGGCCTGCTGATCGCCGATGCATTCGGCATCGAGGTGCCCAAGGGATACCTCTACGTCGCATTGGCATTCGCCGGCATCGTCGAGGGGCTCAATATCGCCCTGCGACGGCGGCCCGGTTCGCGTTGACCGGCGCTTAGAAAATATTTGGATGCGGTCCGCGAAAGCCGCTACAGTCGGCCTCGTTGCAACCCACGACCTGAGTTCCGGGAGACGTAATGAACTGGCGCATCAAACCGCTCGACGCGATTCTTGCGAGTGCCGAGAAGAAAGCTCTGACTCGGACGCTGGGCGCGTTCCAGTTGACCATGCTGGGAGTGGGTGCGGTCATCGGCACCGGAATATTCGTCCTGACCGCGGAGGCGGCGCAAAAGGCGGGTCCCGCAATGATGTTGTCCTTCGTCGTCGCCGGGTTGGTGTGCGCGGTCACCGCACTGTGCTATGCCGAACTCGCGTCGATGGTGCCGGTCTCCGGTTCCGCTTATACATATTCTTACGCCGTTCTCGGCGAATTGATCGCGTGGGTGGTCGGTTGGGCTTTGATCCTCGAATACACGGTGGCGGCGAGCGCGGTGGCGGTGGGTTGGTCGAATTACTTCGTACCCTTGATCCAGCATACCTTCGATATCCACATCCCGCTGAATCTCGCCAAGGGCTATTTCGCGGGCGGTTTCATCAACCTGCCGGCGGTCGGCATCTCGCTGCTCATCACCGCGCTGTTGGTATTGGGAACCCGGGAGAGCGCCACCGTGAACGCCATCCTGGTGTGCATCAAGGTGGCGGCGTTGGTGCTGTTCATCGCGCTATCGGTGCCGGTCATCAATATGCAGAACTTTCATCCCTTCATGCCCCTGGGCGCGCTCGGCATGGGCGGCGCGGCGGCCTCGATCTTTTTTGCTTATGTCGGCTTCGATGCGGTCTCGACCGCCGCCGAGGAGACAAAGAATCCGCAGCGGAACATGCCCATCGGTCTGTTGGGCAGCCTCACCGTCTGCACGGTGTTCTATCTCTTGGTGGCGGCCGGCGCGATCGGCTCCATTGGCGCACAACCGGTCATGGCGGCGTCCGGCCAGGCTTTGGAGCCGGGAACGATCGCCTTGTTCGATGCCTGCAAGGATCCCGTGAAGGCGGCATTGTTGGTCTGCAGCGAGGAGCCTCTCGCCCATGTCCTGCGGATACTCGGCTGGGACAAGGTGTCCCGCCTGATCGGCCTGGCCGCCTTTCTCGCTCTGCCTTCCGTGATCCTCATGATGATCTTCGGCCAGACCCGCATCTTCTTCAGCATGGCGCGGGATCGACTGCTGCCTGATGTGTTGACGCGCATTCATGCCCGTTTCCAAACACCCCACGTGGTGACGCTCATCACCGGCGTCGTGGTCGTTCTGGCCGCGGCGTTCTTTCCGGTGGGCAAGCTCGCGGATCTGTCGAACGGCGGTACATTGGCCGCCTTCTTTTCCGTGGCGTTGGGGGTGATGATCCTGCGCATCACCAACCCGGCGCGCAAGCGATCTTTCCGAACGCCCGTGGTGTGGGTGGTGGGTCCGCTCGCCATGATCGGCTGCGTGGTGCTGTTCTCGCTGCTGCCGATGACGGCAATTCTGGTGTTCCTGGGCTGGGCCGTTTTCGGTCTCGTCGTCTATTCGCTTTATGGGTACCGGCGCAGTGCCTTCGCAGTTCCGGAAGAAAAGCCGCCGACGCTGACGCCGAAGTTGAGTTGACGGGCTGGGCCGCGCTGACGCCGTCAGTTCAGGTCCGCAGGCCTTCCGGAGTCAACGGGGAAAGCGCCTCCAGCAAGCCCTCGTAAACCTTGGGGTTACCGGCAATGATGTTCGGCCCGAGAACGTAATCGGCGCCGGTGGACGTGCCCACGCGCCCTCCCGCCTCCTGGATCAGCAGCACTCCGGCGGCGGTGTCCCAGGGCTTCAAACCGAATTCCCAGAAGCCATCGAGCCGGCCGGCGGCGACGTAGGCGAGATCCAAGGAGGCGGCGCCGGGCCGCCGCACTCCGGCCGCCGTGGTCATCACGACTTTCAGCATGGCGAGATAATGATCGATGTGCGCGGCGTCCATACGATAGGGGAAGCCGGTGCCGATCAGCGAGCCCTCGAGGGTACGCTGGGTGCTGACGCGGATCTTCTTGCCTTCCAGTTGGGCGCCGTCGCCGCGCGACGCGGTGAAGAATTCCTGGCGCATCGGATCGTAGACCACCGCATGCTCGAGGCGGCCCTTGTGCTCCACGGCGATGGACACGGCGAAGGTCGGGAAGCCATGCAGGAAGTTCGTGGTGCCGTCCAGAGGATCGATGATCCAGACGAATTCGCTGTCGCCGCTGCGCCCCGACTCCTCGCCCAGGATGGCGTGTTGCGGATGGCTGCGGCGGATCGTGGCAATGATGTCTGCCTCGGCCTGGCGGTCGATCTCCGTCACGAAATCATTGCGGCCCTTGGTGTCGACCTTGATCGAGTCGAGGCGCGAGAGGCTGCGGACAATGAGATCACCGGCGCGCCTGGCGGCGCGCATGCCGATATTGAGCAGGGGTTGCATAGGGTGGCGTTAGAATAACAGAGCATGACCGCGCGCGTTCGCATCGTCCTCATCGATCCCAGTCATCCCGGCAACATCGGGTCGGTGGCGCGCGCCATGAAAAACATGGGGGTGACGGATCTGGTGCTGGTGCGCCCGCGGGCCTTTCCGCACACGGAATCGAATGCGCTTGCGGCGGGCGCCGACGATATCCTCGCGAACGCGCGGGTGGTGAGCACGGTGGCGGAAGCCGTCGCCGACTGCAGTTTCATCGCCGGCACCACGTCTCGGCCGCGCTCTTACTACTGGGAGTTCACGACGCCGCGCGACGTCGCCGGCCGCATTCTGGCGTTGGCCGCGGATGACGGGGCGGCGCTGCTGTTCGGTTCGGAGCGCTATGGACTCAGCTCGGACGACCTGCAATGTTGCAACGTGCTGGTGCGCATCCCGGCGAACCCCGAGTATTGCTCCTTGAACCTCGCCATGGCCGTGCAGCTCTTGACCTATGAGCTCTTCCTCGCGCGAGAACAGCCGCAGTCCGTGACCCAGCTCGAACAACCGTTGGCGGCTGCGGGCGATGTGGAGTATTTCTTCCAACATCTGCAGCAGGTACTGAACGAGATCGACTTCGCGGACCGTACCGGCCATTTGATGGAGCGGTTGCGGCGACTGTTCAACCGCGCGCAACTCGATCGCAACGAATTGAACATCCTGCGCGGATTCCTGAGCGCGGTCCAGGGTCGGCGGGGCCAGTCCTCGAAACGGACGCCAGGGACGTAACGGGTCTTGCAGCGAGCCCTGCCGGTCTATCTCGATCATGCCGCGACCACCCCGGTGGATGCGCGGGTGGCCGCCCGCATGGCCGAGTGCCTCACCCTCGATGGGCGGTTTGGCAACCCTTCGAGCGATCATCGGTTTGGCTCGATGGCTCTGGAGTGGGTGGAGTCGGCCCGTGCACAGGTGGCGGCGGCCGTCGGTGCAGCAGCCGAGGATATCGTCTGGACGTCGGGCGCCACGGAGGCGAACAATCTGGCGATCTTCGGGGTTGCCAACTATTACCGCGAACGCGGCATGCACATCATCACCGTGCGCACGGAACACAAGGCGGTCCTCGATCCCTGCCATGAGCTCGAGCGACGCGGCTTTCGGGTCACGTATCTCAAACCGGCCGCGAGCGGTGTGATCGACCCGGCGCAGGTTGCGGCGGCGCTCGAACCGGATACGGTGCTGGTGTCGGTCATGCACGTCAACAACGAGATCGGCATCATCCAGGACGTCGCGGCGATCGCGCGCCTTTGTGCCGCACAGGGGAGTGCCCGCCTGCATGTGGACGCCGCCCAGAGCGTCGGCAAGTGCGGTCTCGAGTTCGCGGCCCACGGCATCGATCTCATGTCATTCTCCGCGCACAAGGCTTATGGTCCCAAGGGCGTCGGCGCGTTGGCGGTGGCGCGCAGCCGCGGCGTGCAGTTGCAAGCTCTGCAATTCGGCGGCGGTCAGGAGCGAAACCTACGCTCGGGCACGGTTGCAACACACCAGGTGGTCGGCATGGGCACGGCGTTCGAAATCGCCGCGGCATCCTGGGCCGCCGACGCCCTGCGTCTCGCGCCGCTGCGCGAGAGGCTTTGGTGCGGACTCAAGGCGCTGGGCGGCGTGCTGCGCAATGGCGAGGCGGCCTCGAGCGTGGCGCATATTCTCAATGTGTCGTTCGCCGGTGTCGAGGGCGAGAGTTTGCTGGCCGCGGTACAACCTCATATCGCCGTGTCGACGGGTTCGGCATGCAGTTCGGCGACACGCGAGTCCTCGTACGTGCTCCGGTCGCTGGGCCGTGATGAACGACTGGCTGAGAGTAGTCTGCGGTTCAGCCTGGGCCGCTTCACGAGCGCAGCGGACATCGACGCTGCGGTGACGGCCGTTGCCCTCGCGGTGACCCGCCTGCGTCGCATCGCCGGTACCGAAGCGATACCAGGCGGCTCGAGCGGTTGATGCCGGGAGCGGACGCCTACCGATGTATTACAGCGAATTAACCTGGCGCTACTTCACCTCGGCCGCCGCCGCCGGTGAGCTTCTCGGGTCCGATGTGCGCCGCGGCGCAGCCGGCAGTCAGGCAGCGGGGACTTGGGTGCAATTCGACGTAGAGCGCAGCGGCAGCGATCCGCAGGCGCTCATCGCCGCGGTGCGATTTCAGGCATTTGGCTGTCCTCATGTGATCGCCGTCGCCGACTGGCTGGCGCATGCGGCGGTGGGGCACCCGGCCAGCCCCATGCTGCCGGAGGGTATTCAGGCGCTGCGGCAGCGCTTTGGCGTGCCGGTCGAAAAGTTGGGCCGGCTGCTGATCGTCGAGGACGCCTGGATTGCCGCGATCAAGTCCCCATATCCGTGACCGGCATCGTGCGCGCGCGCGCGCTGCGTGTTATCTATGCAGGGTCGTGACAGATTAAGAGGGCACCCGACTATGGCCATTTTGTTGACTGAATCGGCGGCGGATCGAGTCCGAACCCACCTCGAAAAGCGCGGCGCCGGCTTGGGGTTGCGGGTCGGGATCAAGAAAACCGGCTGCTCCGGCTTCGCCTACGTCGTGAACTACGCCGATGAGATTCATCCGGAGGACGCCGTTTTCGAGGCTCGAGGAGTCAAAGTGGTGGTCGATCCGACCAGCTTGCCGCTGATCGACGGCACGCTGGTGGATTTCGTCAAACAGGGTTTGAACGAGGCGTTCAAATTTCAGAACCCGAAGGCCAAGGGGGAATGTGGCTGCGGCGAGAGTTTCAACGTTTGAGGCGTCAGCCGGGCGGCGCCGTAACATTTCGCCGTCTTTAAGTTTTTCTAGGGTATTCAGACACTTCGGTAGGCACCTTGGATTGCGGGGAGTCACTCTCTGCAGTACAATTCGCGGTCTTTGTCGGCCCCTCCCGGGGCGATTTCCCCCACGAAGCACCCGAGGTCATCATGTCTATCGAGCGTACTCTTTCCATCGTCAAGCCGGACGGCGTCGGTCGCAATCTGATCGGCGAGGTCTATCGCCGGTTCGAAGCGGTGGGCTTGCGGGTGGTGGCGGCGCGCATGCTGCATCTGTCGACGGCCGAAGCCGAGGGCTTTTATGCCGTGCATCGCGAGCGGCCCTTCTTCAAGGATTTGGTGAAGTTCATGACCTCAGGTCCGGTGATGGTGCAGGTGCTCGAGGGTGAGGGGGCCATTGCGAAGAACCGTGAGGTGATGGGGGCAACGGATCCCAAGAAGGCCGAGAAGGGCACGATCCGCGCCGATCTGGCCACCAGCATCGATGAGAATATCGTGCACGGTTCTGATGCCCCCGATACCGCCGCCCGTGAGATCTCGTACTTCTTCCGCGAGATTGAGCTCTGTCCGCGTACGCGCTAGCGTATTCGCAAGTTTGCCGCTCACGTGACCGACGATCGCATCAACTTGCTCGGTTTGCCGCGCGCTGATCTCGAGTCATTCGTGGCATCGAGGCTGGGGGCCAAACCGTTCCGCGCGCGCCAGCTCATGAAGTGGGTTTACCGGCGGGGCGTCGCGGAATTCGCGGCGATGACCGACCTTGCCAAAGAGTTTCGCGCCGCACTCGCCGGGGTGGCGAAGGTGGTTGTGCCGCAGATCGTGAGCGAGCAGCGCTCCGCCGACGGCACCCGCAAGTGGATGCTGCGAATGGATGAAGTCCAGGGCATCGAGACCGTCTACATCCCGGAGCCCGATCGCGGCACGCTGTGCATTTCATCCCAAGTCGGCTGCGCGATGGACTGCTCCTTCTGCGCCACGGCTCAACAGGGCTTCAACCGCAACCTGAGCGTCGCGGAAATCGTCGGCCAGGTATGGCTTGCGCATCGAGAACTGGATGCCTGCGCCGCCGCCGGACCGACCGCTCCGGCGGCAGGCGGGCGCATCACCAATATCGTGCTGATGGGCATGGGCGAGCCGCTCGCGAATTATCGCAATGTGGTCCCCGCAATGCGCGTATTCATGGATGATCTGGGCTACGACCTGTCGCGTCGCCGCGTGACATTGAGCACGTCGGGTCTGGTGCCGCAAATCTACAAGCTGGCCGAGGAATGCAATGTCGCGCTCGCGGTCTCACTGCATGCACCCAACGATGAACTGCGCAACGAACTCGTGCCCATCAACCGGATCCATCCGATTGCCGAGCTGTTGACGGCGTGCTGGCACTATATCGACAAGCAGAATGGCCGCAGCGTCACGTTCGAGTACGTCATGCTCGACGGCATCAATGACAAACCCGAGCACGCCAGGGCGTTGGCGCGACTGCTGCGAGGCCGACCCGCGAAGTTGAACCTGATCCCCTTCAACGTTTTTCCCGGCACCCGTTACCGGCGCTCGCCGCCGGCGACCATCGTGCGCTTCCGCGATATTCTGAACGACAACGGCGTGATCGCGACCATCCGGCGCACGCGCGGCGATGATATCGATGCCGCGTGCGGGCAACTTGCCGGCAAGGTAACCGACCGGACCTTGGTGCGGCTCGGCACCCGCCATGGTTCGGTGGCGCCACCGTCCGTGGAGGTTGGGTGATGCGCGCCCGGTGGCTCCTCGCGGTGGTCGCGACCTTGCTGGTGGCGTGCACACACACGAAACCGTTCGGCCACAAGGCACCGCCCGAGCAACAGGCGGCCACAAATGTGCAATTGGCGATCGAGTACATGAAGCTCAACAAGATGGTCGAATCGCGCAAGACCATCGAACTCGCGCTGCAGGAGGATCCGGCCAGCGCCGACGTGCAGCTGACCGCGGGCATCATCTTCGAGCGCCTCGAAGAGCCGGCGCTTGCGGGCAAGGCCTATGCCACCGCGGCCCGGATAGGCAAAACCGATCCGAATATCCAAAATGCCTACGCCGGCTTCTTGTGCCGCACCGGCAAACCGGCGGCGGGTGAGAAGTTGTTCGCCGAAGTTGCGGCCAGTCCGCTCTATCAGACACCGGAGGTGGCGCTGGTCAATGCCGGCGTCTGTGAGCGCAGCACCGGCGACATGCTCGACGCGCAACGCTATTTCAACAAGGCGCTTACCCTGCGGCCCAACATGCCCGAGGCACTGCTGCAATTGGGCAATCTCGCCATCGACGAGGGCGATGGCGCAACGGCGCTCGATTACGTCCAGCGCTATCTGGCGGTGAATCCAGCCACCGCGGACATCCTCTGGCTGGGTTTCCGGGCGCAGCGCAAGTTGGGCGACGCGACGGCGGCGGCAATCTTCGCGCGCCGCGTGCAAAGCGAATTTCCGAATTCCGCGGAAGCCCAACTCATGCGTTCCGGCGTCGACCGATGAGTGATCCAGCCGCAGGGACGTTGGGCCAGCGCCTGAAGGCGGCGCGGGAAGCGAAGGGATTGAGCACGCAAAAGGCTGCCGATGATCTGCATCTCGATGCCTGGGTGGTCGAGGCGCTGGAACAGGGGGACTACGCGCGCATCGGTCCCGCCGTCTACGGCAAAGGGCATTTGAAGCGCTATGCGGCACTGCTCGCCCTGCCGGTGGCCGAGGTGCTCGAAACGTACGAGACGCGAGCGACGCTCGGCGCCGATGCGTTGCCGGCAGCCGGGTTCGGCGTGCCGCCGGTCGCGCGCAGCGAGGCGCCGTGGGCGAAGTGGGGCGGCGGTCTTGCGCTGCTGGTGATCGCTGCGGCGGGCCTTTCACGCTGGCAGCCCTGGCGCGCCGCCGCGAGTGCGCCGCCGGCGACGTCAATGTCGACGCCAGCCACCGGCAATTCCAGCGACGTGACCGATTGGGCCGAAAACACCGATCGAAGCGCCACGGCCAATGGGTCCGACGCGCCGGCCATTGCCGCGACAGACGAGGCGGCCAGGACGGACGAGGCGGCCGCGTCGGGCAAGGTCACGGTCCAGCCCACGAGGTCGCCGGCGGGTGCGCCAGCGGCCCCAACCACGGCGGAGACCCCAGCGGCGGCGCGAATCCCGACCACGGCGGGGACCCCGCCGGCGGCGCGCATCCCGACCACTGCGCGGACCTCGACTGCGGCCGCGGCGCCGACCGCAGGTACCGGACAGGCGCGCCTGCGTCTGAGTTTTTCCGCCGATTCGTGGGTGGATGTGCGAGATGCCGCCGGACACCGATTGTTCGCCGGCAACGGCCGTGCGAACAGCGTCAAGACCATCGCCGGCGATGCGCCGATGAAGGTCTACATAAGCTCTGCGAGCGGTGTGCAACTCGCCGTCAATAATCACACGGTCGCGATCGGTCCGCAGTTCGTGGCGGGTGATGTGGCACGCTTCGAAGCCGGCGCCGATGGAGTCTTGCGCCGCGACGCGCACACCGCCGGCAGTGTGCATCCGCGCGGCTGATTGGAGTCAACCCCTTGTCCAAGATCATCGAGCCCCTGCGCGGCGTGCACGACGTGTTGCCCGAGAACGCAGCCGCCTGGCAGCATCTCGAACGGGTCACCCGCGCGGTGTTCGAGGCCTATGGGTACGAGGAGTTGCGGGTCCCGATAATAGAACAGACCCAGCTGTTCAAGCGCTCGATCGGCGACTTCACGGATATCGTCGAGAAGGAGATGTTCAGCTTCGTCGATCAGGGCGAGGATCACATCACACTGCGTCCCGAGGCCACCGCCGGGATCGCGCGCGCGATGATTTCCAATGGACTGCTGCGTGAGAGTCGGCTGCGAGTCTGGTGCATGGGTCCGATGTTTCGGCGCGAACGGCCGCAGGCGGGCCGCTTTCGGCAGTTTCACCAGATCGATGCCGAGGCATTCGGCTTTGCGGGTCCCGACATCGATGCGGAGATGATTTTGTTGTCGGCGAGGTTACTGCGCAGGCTCGGCCTGACGCGCATCAAATTGCTGGTGAACTCGCTCGGCACTCCCGCATCTCGAGCCGCTTATCGCGCGCTCCTCACGGACTATTTTGCCGCGCACGAAGCTGCTCTCGATGAGGACAGCAGGCGGCGCCTGAAGGGCAATCCGCTGCGCATCCTCGACAGCAAGAATCCCGACACTCAGCGTATCGTCGCCGGGGCGCCGTTGTTGCTCGACTCTTTGGACGGCGAATCCACGGAACATTTCGCGGCGCTGTGCGCCCAACTCAAGCGCGCCGGCATCGAGTATCATGTCGAGCCGCATTTGGTCCGCGGCCTCGATTACTACACGCGGACGGTGTTCGAGTGGACCACCGATGCGTTGGGGGCGCAGAGCACGGTCTGTGCCGGCGGACGCTACGATGGATTGATCGAACAGCTGGGGGGCGCGAGCACACCGGGCATCGGCTGGGCCATGGGCCAGGAGCGGATTCTGATGCTGCTGGAGAAACAGGGTTTGGCCGCGCCGCGTGACCGACCGCAGGCGTACCTCGTGCTGGTGGGCCAGAAAACGGAACTCGCCGGCTTCGAACTCGCAGAACGGCTGCGCGACGCCTGGCCGCAGCTCAAATTGCAGCTCAATCTCGGCGGCGGCAATTTCAAGACGCAATTCAAGCGCGCCGACAAGAGTGGCGCGCAGTTGGCGATTGTCCTGGGGGATGACGAGGTGGCGCGCGGCGTCGTCGGACTGAAGGACCTGCGCCGCGACCTGCCGCAGGAGGAATGCGCGATTGAACGAATCAATGAACGCTTGGGGGTCTTGTTGGGTCTCAAGGGCGGGGTAGCGGAGTAGACATGGCGGAAGATTATCTGACGGAAGATGAGGAACTCGAGCGCATCAAGCGCATCATCGCGGGGAACTGGGTGTGGGTGGCCGCCGGCGTCGTGCTGGGCGCGATCCTGGTCTTCGGCTACCGCTATTACGACAGCCATCAGAACGAGCGCGGGCTGCGCGCCGCGGCGCAGTTCGACGACATGACCGAGGCCGTGCAAGCGAACGAGATCGGCAAAGCGCGGCAGATCGCCGCCGCTCTGATCCGTGATTTTCCGGCCTCGCCCTACGCGGACCAGGCTCAACTGGTGCTCGCCAAGCTCAGCGTCGATGCGGCCAAGCCCGCCGATGCGGTCGGGCCGCTGACGGAGGTCATGAACCAATCGAAGGACAGCGAATTGCGGCATGTCGCGCGGCTGCGCCTCGCGCGAGTGTTGATCGATGAGGGCAAACCGGACGATGCCATCGGCATTCTGGGCGGCGACACGCCGGGAGCGTTTGCGGGTCTCTACCATGCCGTACGCGGCGATGCGTTCTACGCGAAGAAAGACACCAAGGATGCGCTCACCGAGTACCGGGCAGCCCTCGAGGGCGGCAGCGGCGGCGCCGACGCGGCACTGCTGCAATTGAAAATTGCCGACCTCGGCGCCTCGCCGCTGGCCGCGGCGCCGACGGTCATGCTGCAGGGTGCTTCCCTGCCTTCAACCAACAAGGCCAAACCCTGATGCGTTTCATGCTTTCCCTGGGCCTCGCGTCACTCTTGATTGCCGCCGGTTGCTCCAAGGACAAGGATGTCGAACCTCCTGCCACGCTCACCAAGTACCAGGGCACGCTGCCCGTGAAACAGCTGTGGGGCGACAAGGTTGGCGGCGGCAAGAAGGAACAGAAGCTGCGCTTGGGATTGGGACCGGCGCTGGCCGACGGCGTGGTGTTCGCGGCCTCGCACAAGGGCGAGATCCTCGCCGTCGCCTTGGAGACCGGCAAGACGGTTTGGGTGAAGAAAACGAAGTTGCCGTTGTCGGCGGGACCGGCGGCCGGCTTCGGCATCATCGTACTCGGCACCAGCAAGGGTGCAGTGTTGGCGTTGGACGCCGCCACCGGCAAGGAGCGTTGGCGCGCGCAGGTGAATTCGGAGCTGTTGTCGGCGCCGGCCATCGGTGAGAAGGTCGTGGTCATGCGCTCGGTGGACGGCCGGCTGCATGGCTTCGAGTCGAGCAACGGCAAGGAATTGTGGCAGGTCGAGCAGCAGGTGCCGCGCCTCAGCTTGCGCGGCACGGCGATTCCGGTGATTGCCAAGGAAGTGGCGGTCAGCGGTTTCGACAATGGCAAGGTCATGGCCGTCTCGCTCGCCACCGGCGACACCGTCTGGGATACGGCCCTCGCCTCGCCGCATGGGCGGACCGAGTTGGATCGGCTGGTCGACATCGATTCATCGGTGCGGGTGGTCGGCGACAATGTATTCGCAGCCGGCTTTCAGGGCCGAACCGCCATGCTTGCGCTCGACTCTGGACAAATCTGGTGGGCGCACGACATGTCGAGCTACCGCGGATTGGCGGTGGATGACGACAATTTGTTCGTCACCGAAGCCGATGGAGCGGTCGTCGCGCTACGCCAGCGCGACGGCTCGGAGCTATGGCACAACGACCGATTGAAGCGCCGCGGCCTCAGCACGCCGGTCGAAACCAGCACGGCCGTGGTCGTTGCGGACTATCAGGGCTATTTACATTGGCTCGACAAGACGACGGGGGCGCTGGTGGCGAGAGAGCGGGTCGCCAAGTTTCGGGTCAGTAATCAACCGGTAGTTTCTGGCGATATCGTCGTCGTGTTGGACGATGGCGGCAAGATGGCGGCCTTCCGTGCCGATCCGGCGGCGGCTGCGCCGCCCGCCGTCAATGCCCCCGCGACGGAGCCGATCGCACCGCCGCCGGCGCCAAAGAAGCCAGACAAGAAGTCCAAGTCCGCGAACTCGTCCAAGTCAACTTAGCCCAAGCCATGCTGCCGGTAATCGCGCTGATCGGTCGACCCAATGTGGGCAAGTCGACCTTGTTCAACGCGATGACCGGTACGCGGGACGCCTTGGTGGCCGATTTGCCCGGTCTGACGCGTGATCGTCAATATGGTTTTGCACGCCGCACGGAGGTGCCCTGCATCGTCGTCGATACCGGCGGACTGGTCGAGAACGCCGACGTCATCGAAAGCTTGATGATTGCGCAAACCGAACGCGCCATCGCCGAGGCAGATCGCTTGATCGTCCTGGTCGACGGCCGCGCCGGGGTCACGCCCCAGGATCAATTCGTGGCGCAACTGGCGCGACGCAGCGGCAAGCCGCTGTGGTTGGCGGTCAATAAGACCGAGGGTTTCGACCACGACATCGCCGTCGCGGATTTCCATCAACTCGGGTTGGGTGAACCGCACCCCGTCGCCGCCGCCCATGACCAAGGCGTGATTTCGCTGCTCGAAGCCGCCCTCACCGGGCTTGCTCCCGATCCGAACGATGGTCCGGAAATGACCGGCATCAAGGTGGCGGTGATCGGCCGTCCGAATGTCGGCAAGAGCACGCTCATCAACCGCATGTTGGGCGAGAACCGCATGGTGGCCTACGATCAGCCGGGTACCACGCGGGATGCGGTGCTGGTGCCCTTCGAACGCGACGGCGAACGTTATACCTTGATCGACACGGCCGGCGTCAGGCGCCGCGCCCGCGTCGACGAGGCGGTGGAAAAATTCAGTGTCATCAAGACGCTGCAAGCCATCGAGACGGCGCATGTGGTGGTGGTGGTGATGGACGCGCACGATACCGTGGCGGAGCAGGATGCGAGCCTTCTGGGCACGGTGATCGAGCAGGGGCGGGCGCTGATACTTGCGGTCAACAAATGGGACAACATTCCCACCGAGCAGCGCGATCTGATCCGCGGCCAAGTCGAGCAACGGCTGGAATTCGCATCGTTCGCGCCGCTGCATTTCATTTCGGCGCGGCATGGCAGCGGCGTCGGTGAATTGTTCGGCGCCATTCGCAGCGTCTATGCCGCGGCGACCCGCGACATGGCCACGCCGGAGCTGACGCGGGTGCTGGAAGCGGCAATCGAAAGCCACCAGCCACCGCTCGTCAGCGGGCGGCGGATCAAGTTGCGCTACGCGCATCAAGGCGGCCAGAATCCACCGGTCATCGTCATCCACGGCAATCAGACCGACCATATCCCCGATGCCTATCGACGCTACCTGGTCAACGTATTTCGCAAGGCTTTCGATCTGCAGGGAACGCCGGTGCGGGTGATTTTCCGGGGCGAAGAGAATCCATTCGCGGGCAAACGCAATCCGTTGACCCCCCGTCAGGTGCGCAAACGCAAGCGGCTCATTCAGCGCAACAAGCGCTGACGCGGTAACGACCCCCGGCAGCAACCGTAGTTTTGTTACGATAAGAGGTCGTATCCGCGGCGGATTGGGATGTCCTATGCTGCGTTTTCTGAAAACCAAATTGGGACGTGTGGCCACGCTGGCGGTGGCGCTGATCGCCGCGTACGCGATCGTGGGCTTCGTCGTCGTGCCGCGACTGCTGCGAAACGCGCTGCTGACGGACCTGCCGAAGACCCTGCAGGTCGCCCCTTCGGTGGGCGACATCCGCTTCAACCCGTTTCTCCTCTGCCTCAGCGTCGATGACTTCGCGCTGCACAGCCCCGGCGGCGGACCGCTGCTCGGCGTCAAACGCTTGTTCTTGGCTTTCGAACTGTCCTCGCTCTGGCACCGCGCCTACTCCTTCGGCGAAATCGATTTGAGCGCTCCTTATGTCAATGCCGCGGTCGCCACGGACGGATCACTCAATCTGCTGCGCCTGGTGCCGCAATCGCCCGCGTCGCCCGCACCCGCGCCGGCCGCGCCGGAACCCGCCAGGCGCGAGTCAATTCCGGCCGTGCGCATCGGCTCGTTCAAGGTGTCACATGGCCTGGTCAGCTACGAGGATCATAGTCATCCCGATGAGTTCACGGCGCGACTCGAACCCATCGATTTCGAGTTGCGCGATTTCACGACCGGCGTTGCCGGTGGTGACTTCACCTTCTCCGGAGTGTCGAAGCGGGGTGAGCGGCTCGATTGGCGAGGCCACCTCGGCGTGCAGCCGATCGAATCGACCGGCGAGTTGCGGGTGCGGGAGCTGCGCGTGCAGACGCTGTGGGAGTATTTTCAGGATCAGCTGAATTTTTCGGTGACCTCCGGGACGATCGATCTGGATGCGAGCTACCGATTCTCCGGTGGAAATCTGCAGGTCGACGTGGCCAATGTATCGCTCGACGCCCTGGGCCTGCGGCCACGCAGCGGATCGACCGATTGGGTGTCGTTGCCCCATCTGCGCATCAGCGGTGCGCATGCCGACGTCGCCGAACACAAGGTTCACGTCGACGCCGTAGCCGTTGATTCGCTCAAGCTGATGGCGTCGCTCGAACCGGATGGTTCGTTGAACCTGGTCCAACTCGCTCCCCGCGCCGCGGCGGCAGCACCCGGTCCTGCCGCAGCGACGACGAGAGCAGCACCGTCCGGCCTGGCACCATCCGGTTCGGCGATAGGCGGTCACTTGCCCGCGAAGTCCGCCGCCGGCCCCGTCCCCTGGCAATTTGATTTGAAACAGTTCGAGCTGCACGAGGCATCGGTGGCACTGGAGGACAGAACCACTCAGCCCACCGCCAAACTGCTGCTCTCGGCCTTGAACCTCACTGTCTCGAACATCAGCCAGGATCTTGCCAAGCCGCTGAGCGTGCAGGTCGACACACACCTCAATGAATCCGGGGTGTTGTCGGTGAGCGGCCAGGTGACGCCGGAGCCGCTGCTGGCGGATGCGAGCGTCAAGCTCGACGCGGTGGACCTGACCGCCATCCAGCCTTATCTTGCACGCGCGAGCGGGTTGACCTTGTTGAGCGGCGTCCTCGGCGGCACGCTGACGGTCCATGTCGGCGCAGCGAAGAATGCTCCGGCGACGCAAATTGCCGGCGATTTGCACGTCGATCATCTCCATTCCGTCGATGACGCCCTGCATGAGGACTTCATCAACTGGGACCGACTCGACGTGTCGGGGCTCAACTATTCCCAAGGTCCCGATCAATTGCGAATCGCGCAAATCACGGCGCGTAAGCCGTACGTCAGAGCCATCGTCGAAACCGATGACAGCATGAACTTCAAACGCGTCATGATGGCGCCGGGAGCCGCGGCTACTGCTGCTGGCGCGGCTACGGCTGCCGCTGCCGCGACGCCTGCCGGCGCGAAATCCGCGGGGCCCCAACCTGCCGGCGCGAAGTCCGCGGCGGCGCCGGCCGCGGGTCAACACGGGCTGCCGCTCGACATCAAGAAGATCGTCGTTGAGGACGGTCAGGCGAATTTCGCCGACCTCTCGGTGGCGCCGCACTTCTCTTCCGGCATCAACAAGCTCGGCGGCAGCATCGTCAACGTGTCGTCGAAACCGGGCTCGCGCGCGACCCTCGATCTGCACGGTCAGGTAGATGCCTTCTCGCCGGTGGCGATCTCAGGTCAGTTCAATGTGCTTGGCCCGAAGCTCTACACCGATGTGAACGTCAGTTTTCGCAATATCTCATTGCCGATCTTCAATCCCTATTCCGGAAAGTTTGCCGGTTACGACATCACCGAGGGCAAGCTCAGCACCGAGTTCCATTACAAGGTCGACGGGCGCCAGCTCGATGCGCAGCATCACGTGGTGATCGAGCAGTTGCAATTCGGCGAGAAGACCGACAGCAAGGAGGCGGTGTCGCTGCCGATCAAATTGGCCGTGGCGTTGCTCAAGGATCGTAACGGCGTCATCGACCTCACGCTGCCGGTGACCGGGACCTTGGATGATCCGCAGTTTCGCCTGGGTACGTTGATCTGGAAGGTCTGCGTCAACATACTCGAAAAGGCCGTCACCGCACCCTTCGCCCTGTTGGGTTCATTGTTCGGCGCAGGCCCAGACCTGCAATATATCGATTTCGAACCGGGCGTCGGCGACTTGGACGCGGCGGCCTTGGAGAAGGCGAAGGCCGTGGCCAGGGCGCTGGCCGAGCGGCCCGCCTTGTCCATCGAGGTACCGATCGCTGTGGTTGCCGACGTCGACCGGCCGGCGCTGGTTGCGGCTGAATTCAAAGCGCGGCTCCGGGCGGCGCAAGCGGCCGCCAAGCTGGGCCCGCAGGCTTTCGATTCGCTTCCGGCGGCGACCCAGCTCGATGTCTTGACGCGGCTCTACAGCCAGGAGTTCGGCGTTTCGCCGAAGCTGCCGAGCGGCACGCCTGCCGCCAAGCTGGCCTTTCTCGGCCATGCGATCCGGGAGCACATTCAAGTGAGCGAGAATGATCTGAAGTCGCTTGGACAGCGTCGCGCCAAGGCCTTGCAGCAGGCATTGCTCGCCGACTCCGAAGTTCCGGTCGACCGCGTGTTTATCGTGAGCAACGACAAGGCAAGCGCCAATGAAGGCTTAGTGCGCCTCGAACTCACCCTGAAGTGAGCCCGCGCGTCGCCTCAATTTAATGCATGAAACATGCGCTGCGCGCCCGTACGGTGCAGCCCGCTACTTCTGCCGCGAGACCATATCGCTCAAGGCGCGGATCGCGTTACGATCGTGGTCTGTGGGCACAGCCGATGCTTGTAAGGCGCCCAAACAATTTGGGAACGAGCAAGGGATACTTCAAATGAAGCTCATCACGGCCATCATCAAACCTTTCAAACTCGACGATGTGCGCAAGGCGATCAGCGACGTGGGGGTGCAGGGGGTGACCGTCACCGAGGTCCGCGGCTTCGGCCGTCAGCGCGGTCACACCGAGATCTACCGCGGATCCGAGTACGCCGTGGAGTTCGTGCCGAAGACCAAGATAGAAATCGCGGTCGACAACACCATGGTCGATCAAGTCGTCGATGCAATCGTGAAATCGGCACAGACCGGCAAAGTCGGCGATGGGAAGATCTTCGTATTCAATCTCACCGGCGTCGTCCGAATCCGGACCGGTGAACGAGATGCCAGCGCAATTTAGATCAGTAACAGGGAGATTTCATGTGACGAAGATTGTGAGGCGATTGGTCGTTCTGGGCGTGCTGGCCTGCAGTGCGACTTGGGGATGGGCGGACGACGCGCCGGCGAGCGCGGCCGCCTCGGCAGTCGATGCCGCCGGCGCCGCGAACGGTGCGAGCGCCGCCGAGGGCACCAGCCCCACCGGCGCTGCCAGCGCCGTGTCCGCAAGCGCGCCCGCCGCCGCGCCGACCGCGCCCTTCATCGTCGGCGCGGACAAGATCAGCGGCGGCGATACGGCGTGGATGCTCACCTCGACGGCGCTCGTGCTGATGATGTGCATCCCGGCGCTCGCCCTGTTCTATGGCGGCATGGTGCGCAAGAAGAACGTGCTGGCGACGATCATGCAAAGTTTCGCCTGCTGTTGTTTGGTGACGGTGCTTTGGTGGGTGATCGGTTATTCGTGGGCATTCACCGCGGGCAATGGTTTCCTCGGTGGGAACAGCCGGGCCTTCTTCAACGGCATGGTCTTCATCTTCGATGCGAACGGCAGCAAACTGTCGGTGTCGCATCTGGCGCCGACCATTCCGGAGACCGTCTATGCGATGTTCCAGATGACCTTCGCGATCATCACGCCTGCCCTGATCTGCGGCGCCTTCGCGGAGCGCATGAAGTTCTCGGCGATGTTGATCTTCCTCGGGGTTTGGTCGCTGGTGGTGTACGCCCCCATCGCGCACATGGTCTGGGAGCCGAGCGGCTGGCTGAACAGCAGCGGGGTCCTCGACTATGCCGGTGGAACGGTGGTGCACATCAATGCCGGCATCGCCGGTCTGGCGAGCTGTCTGGTGATCGGCAAGCGGCTCGGCTACGGCAAGGAAGCCATGCAACCGTTCAATTTGACCTACACGCTGATCGGCGCCTCGCTGCTGTGGGTCGGCTGGTTCGGCTTCAATGCGGGTTCAGCAGTGGCGGCCGACGGCCGCGCCGGCATGGCCATGCTCGCCACCCAGATGGCAACGGGCGCCGCCGCCCTGGCTTGGATGTTCGCGGAATGGGTCAGCAAGGGCAAGCCGAGCGTGCTCGGCATCGCGTCGGGCGCGGTGGCCGGACTGGTCGCCATCACGCCGGCGTCCGGATTCGTCGGGCCGACGCCCTCGGTCATCATCGGCCTGGTGGCGGGTGTCGGCTGCTACATCGCCAGCACGTCGTTGAAACATGCTTTCAACTATGACGACTCGCTGGATGCCTTCGGTGTCCACGGGATCGGCGGAATCATCGGCGCCTTGCTCACCGGCGTCTTCGCCAGCAAGGAGCTCAGCGGCATGGAGGGCTCGGTGTTGACGCAGGCCAAAGGCGTTGCGGTGACGGTGGTCTATGGGTTCGTCGTAAGTTATGTCATTCTCATCATCATCGAGAAGACCATCGGCCTGCGGGTCACCGAAGATCAGGAGCGGGAAGGCTTGGACATCTCGCTGCATGGTGAGAGCATCGGCTAGGCGCTACAATCGCCGCATGTCGACGAGGAGTGCGGCGTGTCCTGGTATGCCTGGCTGAGCTTTGTGTCCGTGTATTTCGTCGCCGTCGCGACGCCTGGACCGGGCGTCGCGGCGGTGATCGCGCAGGCGTTGTCGCGCGGCGCCGTCGGCGCCCCGGCGTTCATCGCGGGGTTCGTCATGGGTGACTTGATCTGGTTCACCGCCGCTTCCTTGGGCCTATCGGCCCTGGCGCAAACCGCCCATACGGCGTTCCTGCTGGTGCGTTATGTCGGCGCGGCCTATCTGCTCTGGATGGCCTACAAACTGTGGACCAAGGCGCCGCGTGTGCCCGCGGACGCAGGGCCCGACTTCGCCAACCAACGGCCGCACAAACTGTTCGTGACGAGCTTGACGCTGACCCTGGGCAATCCGAAACCGATGCTTTTCTTCGTCGCTTTATTGCCGACCGTCGTGCCCTTGGAAACCCTGCGCCTACCTGGCTACCTGGCGATCGGTGCGGCCATCGCCGTCGTCATGCCCTCGACCATGGGTTTCTACGTGCTGGCGGCCTCCCGGGCACGGGTGTTTTTCGAAAGCCCGCGCGCACTCAAGGCGCTGAATCGTGGCAGCGGCACGATGATGGCCGCCGCGGCCTTGGCGGTCGCCGCCCGCTGACCTGCAGCGCTTTGCCGGGGCGGCAAGGCGCGTCCGCAAACGGCGACATGTTGCCGCCCGGAGCGTCGGCGCCGCCGTGATCCGTGAGGCGTTTCGCACTTTGAGCGTGATTCGGCAGGTTAGTCTTCGGGCTTGCGTCCGACCTTATCGACACCTGGAGGAATTTCATGAGCAACCCCAATCACGGTGCGAACGACAGAGCTTCGGTCCTCGGCCCGACTCTGTATTTCAAAGGCGATCTGTCCGCCGAAGAAGACCTGTTGATCCAGGGACGAGTCGAAGGATCCATCACTCACACGCAGCGCCTGACGGTTGGACCTCAGGGTACGGTGAAAGCAAATATTCGCGCCAGTCTGATCGTCGTCGAGGGCACCGTCGAGGGCGATTTGCAGGCTGAAAAATCCGTCTTCGTGAAGGAATCAGCAAAGATCATCGGCAATATTTTCGCGCCCACGGTGAGCATCGTCGAAGGCGCCAGCTTCAGTGGCAACATCGACATGGACATGAAAAACACGACGGTGCAGTCGACGCAACAAGAGTCGGCGGGACCGCCTGCCAAGCTGGCAGCGAGTGCCGGTTGAACATGGCCTGGTTCAACAAATCTGACGAGGGAGCAATACCCATGGCGGACGGCACTGTCAGCGACCGCGGCAATCACGATTCACCCCCCGCATCGCGATCGGAACCGCGCGAGCCGCGGATCGAACCGCGGGGACCTCACCTCGAACCGCGCGCTGCGCAACAGCGCACGGCCGCGCAGCGAACCGGCGAAGCGCGTCCCGTGCAAGTCCGCGCATTGGAAAAATCCGCGCCGGGGGAGACCGCAAAGCGGACCTCCGTGCTCGGGCCGTCGTTGCGATTTCGCGGCGAATTGTCGGCGCAGGAAGATCTCATCGTTCAGGGTCGCGTCGAGGGGTCCATCACCCACACGCAGAGCCTCAGCATCGGCACGGATGGCTCGATGAAGGGCGACATCCGGGCGCGTGTCATCGTTGTCGACGGCAGCGTACTAGGGGATTTGTACGCGACCGAAGCGGTGCACCTCCGGGCGACGGCGAAGGTGAAGGGCAATGTCTTCGCACCGCGGGTCGCCATCAGCGAAGGCGCGTTCTTTCAAGGCCTTGTGCAGATGCAGGCAGCCGGCTCGGCGGTGCAGGAACATGGCACGCGATGGCGCGAGGCAGCGTCGTCGGCGGAGCCGTTGGGCGAGCTGTCCGTCGATCGATTGTTGAGTGCCTAGCGGCCTGGCCGAGCAGTGCGGGCAGGTCGCTGGAGAAACAATGACGGATCTACCCAGACGTGGTTGAGCGCGAGGCCCCAATGCAAATGCGGCCCGGTCGCCCGGCCGGTCTGGCCCACGGCGCCCAAGGTGTTGCCCAACTCGAGCTTTTGGCCCAAGCGAACCTCGATGGCACTCAAATGGCAGTACATGCTGATGAAACCTCGCCCATGATCGACGAAGACGGTCTTGCCGTCGAAAAAATAGTCGCCGGTATCGATGACGGTGCCGGCGAGCGGCACACGAACCGCAGTACCGACCGGGGCGGCGATGTCCATGCCGGTATGCGGATTGCGTGCTTCGCCGTTGAAAACGCGGCGGGAGCCGAATGAGCTGCTGCGCCGCCCTGGTACCGGGGCCGCGAAACGCAAAGACTCCGGGGGAGGTTCCGAATAGCGCCCGAGGAGTTGGTCGATGTGCGCATGTTCGCGATTGAAGCGGGCCAGGTCGGCTGCCGAGAGATTCACCTGGGCCGGAGCCACTTTCAGCGACTGGGTGACATAACGCCGGTCGTTGACCACGAATGCGATGGGCGGGTGCTCGCCGGCACCGGCGAAGGTCACGTCATGCTCGCCGAGCGACGCATCCAAGGGTATGCCGATCACGGCAAGCCAGGCCGCGCCCGCGCGCACGACCAGCACTCGGTGCCCTTGGGCCTCGACGTCAGGCAGCGTGCCGCCGGGTCCCAGGGGGAGCAGCTTGATGCCCCCCGGCACAGGGCGCTCGACGGGCAGCTCGACGCTGCGAGCCGGGCTTACGTGCAAGCCAAGAGCAGCAGTGAGCACGGCGACGGCGACCGGGATCCAGCGCCGGAGAATCACCGCGATCCTTCGACCTTGGCGCAAAGCCGGCCATGCTCGAGACGCACGTCGATGATCGAGCCGGGCGCGGCCTCTGCGGCGTCGCGCAGAATGACGCCATCGTCGCGACTGACGATGGCATAGCCACGCTCCAAAGTGGCCAGGGGGCTGACGGCATTCAAGGTACGCACCAGAGGGGCCAAGCGCGCGCGGCGCTGGTTTTGGCCGTGATGCCAGGCCCGCGCGAGCCGCTGCTCGGCCGCGTGCACACGCGCTGCCTGCTGCGCGAGGCGCACCCTGGGATTGACCACTGCGGCCCGGGCCGAGAGCGAGCGCAGCCGCTCAGCGAAGCCTTGCAGCTGTCGACTCCACGCGCGGGACAAGGCGTGTTCGAGTGCGTCGAGACGTTGCGCCTGTTCGGCGAGTTTGGCCATCGGGCTCACCAGGGCCGCCCGCCCGGTCAGCCAACGCAGTCGTTCGCGTGTCGTCTCGAG